>Ga0209909_100054_pt1 | contig 262228 bp, 236 predicted proteins | sample FECB22metaG_FD_188302 | JGI IMG/M metagenome (GOLD analysis project Ga0209909, IMG submission 188302) | Cyanobacterial communities from the Joint Genome Institute, California, USA - FECB-22 (SPAdes) (version 3) | ecosystem: Environmental > Aquatic > Thermal springs > Hot (42-90C) > Microbial...
GCCCGCCTCCTGCTCACGCAGCACGGCGATGATCTGCTCTTCGCTGAACCTCGATCGCTTCATGGTCCGGTCCTTCCTTCGGTCCGGACTCTAGCCTCATCTGGACGACGTCGCAGGGGTCACAGCACAATCTTGCAGGCATTCGGTGGGACGCTCCCCCGTCATGAGCGTCGGGTTTGTCCCGAACCTCAATTGCCCTCGAAGACCGGACGCTGCTTGGCCACGAAGGAACGATAGGCACGTTCGTAGTCCTTGGTCTGCATGCAGATGGCCTGGGCCTGCGCCTCCGCTTCGATCGCCTCGTCGATACCCATGCTCCACTCCTGGTGGATGCACTTCTTGGTCATGGCGTGGGCAAAGGTCGGGCCGGTGCGGAGACTGCGGGCGAGGGTCCGTGCTTCCTCGAGGACGGTTTCGGAGGGGACGAGGCGATTGTAGAAGCCCCAGCGTTCTGCCTCGGCGCCATCGATCGCACGGCCCGTATAGAGAAGTTCCGAGGCGCGGCCGGCGCCGATGATGCGCGGCAGGATATTGCAGGCTCCCATGTCGGCGCCGGCGAGTCCGACCCGCACGAACAGGAAGGCCACCTTCGAGTCGGGCGTGCCGATGCGCATGTCGGAGGCCATCGCGATGATGGCTCCTGCCCCGGCGCATACGCCGTCGATCGCCGCGATGATCGGCTGCGGACAGGTGCGCATCTCCTTGACGAGATCGCCGGTCATGCGGGTGAAGGCAAGCAGCCCGTCCATGTCGCCGGCGAGCTGCATCTCGACGAGCGGCCCGATGATCTCGTGGACGTCGCCGCCCGAGCAGAAGTTGCCGCCGGCGCCGGTGATGACGACGACCTTGACGTCGGGCGCGTGTCTCAGGTCGTGAAAGGTATCGCGCAGTTCGGCGTATGATTCGAAGGTCAGCGGATTCTTGCGCTCCGGCCGGTTGAGTGTGATCGTTGCAACGCCGTCGTCGAGTTCCCACTTGAAGTGCTTCGGCGAGAAGCGGCTGAAGTCGACCCGCTCCGGGCGGAAACGCGTCTTGGTGGACATATCGGTTCTACTCCTCATTTGGGGTGGCCACCGGCCGCTACCCAACCGGAATGGCCTGGCCGTGGGATCGGTTTGCTGCGACAGGGGGTAGCCGAATTCGGCCGGACTGCCCAGTGCGGCAGCGCGGCGAACCCGCCGTCGCCGTCCCCGATCCGTCGCCCTGCTTGAGGAAAGCCGGCGCGCCAGTGACGTTGCCTTGCGCTTCCTGCCCGGAAGGGGGGATGCTATCGATCCCGGCATCGATCGTCGCCACGATTCGGGAGGCGCAGCTTGAGCGATCCGTTCTATCGGCCGGTGTCGGGCTTCGATCTGCCGCGCTTCGCGGGCGTGCCGACCTTCATGCGGCTGCCGCATGTGCCGCTCGACGATCCGCGCATTCGCGAGGTCGCGATCGGCATCATCGGGGCGCCCTGGGATGGCGGCACCACCAATCGGCCGGGACCGCGTCACGGCCCGCGCCAGCTGCGCGACCTGTCGACCATGATCCGCGCCGCCAACGGGGCGACCGGGGTACGGCCTTTCGACATGGTCAACTGCGCCGATCTCGGTGATGTCGGCCCGAACCCGGCCGACGTCGCCGACAGCCTGGAGCGCTTCACCCGCTATTTTCGGCGCGTGCGGGACGCCGGGATCGTGCCCCTGACAGCCGGCGGGGATCATCTGTGCACGCTGCCGATCCTGCGCGCGCTGGCCGCTGACGGGCCGATCGGCATGATCCATTTCGACAGCCACACCGATCTGTTCCACAGCTATTTCGATGGCTGCAGGTACACACATGGCACGCCGTTCCGGCGGGCGGTGGAGGAGGGCCTGCTCGATCCGAAACGTGTGGTGATGATCGGCATCCGCGGCACCGCCTACGATACGGAGGATCGCGACTTTGCCAGGTCGGTCGGCATTCGGGTCATTCCGATCGAGGAGTATTTCAGGCGCGGTGTCGCCGACGTGATGGTGGAGGCGCGCGAGATCGCCGGAACCGGTCCGACCTACGTCTCCTACGACATCGATTTCGTCGATCCGGCCTTTGCACCGGGGACGGGAACGCCGGAGGTCGGCGGCCCGAACTCGTTCGAGGCCTTGCAGGTGGTGCGCGCGCTCGACGGGGTGAACATCATCGGTGCCGATCTCGTCGAGGTCTCGCCGCCCTTCGATCCGAGCGGCGCCACCGCCTGGCTCGGTGTCTCGATCATGTTCGAACTGCTGTGCGTGATGGCGCCGAAGGTCGCGGCGCGGCGGGCGACGAGCTAACCGAAATTCTTCAGGTAGGTCCGGCAGAGCGGCACCGTGCCCTCGGTATAATCGACGCCCATCGACTGGGCGAGCTCGGTCTCCGAGTGACTGCCGATCCAGGCCACCAGCAGCAGCCGGCGCAGCATGATGAAGGTGCCGATCTCGTCCTCGTCGGCCTGCGGCAGGTCGATGACCCTGCGGTAGCCGACGAGCCAGTGACGCACCAGGTCGGGCACTTCGGGCAGGTGCTCATAGAACGACACTGGCGTCGCAGCGTCGTACATCAGCCAGGAAAATCCGCAGTCATCGAAATCGATGACCTTCACCTCGGATCCGTCGACCAGCAGGTTGGCGAGGCGCAGGTCACAGTGGATCAGGCCGAAGCGGTCCTCCGACTTGCCGAAGGCGGCGAGGCGGTGGCCGATCAGTTCGACAGTATGGGCGAAGATGTCGAGCTTCTTGTCGTCCATGCCCATGCCGTCGCGCCAGCGGCCCCAGTGCGGCCGCTCGCCAAGGCTCGTCTCGAAGTCCCAGGTCAGCCGTTCGAACCAGGCTGGTCGCCGCCAGGTGCGGACGTGACGGTGCATGCGCGCCGTCACCTCGCCCAGCACCTCGAAGGGCTTGCGCAGATCCTCGTTGACGCCGGGTTCGGCGCCCGATTCCCAGTTGAACAGCACGACATTGCGCGGGCGAGCCATCGCCGGGTGGCCAACCTTCTGGATCAGCTCACCGTCATGGCCCGGAACCGGGACTGGCGTCGTCACCACGCCGGACTGGCGCAAGTCGATCAGCCAGGCGAGCTCCGACGCGATCGCCGTGTCGGAATGATAGCCGTCGCGGTGGACCCTCAGGGCCCAGCGCCGGCCGGTCGCCGCGTGCTCCACCTTGTAGGTCGCGTTCTCGGACAGGTTGACGAGCGTGACGGAGACATCGGCGGGAATGGGATAGTTCGCCGTCGCCGTTCGCGCGAGCTCGGCGAGGCAGTCGAGCTGGCGCGCGTGCGGAAGGCTGTCGAAGCCGTGGGTATCGGGATGGACCTCAGTCATGACGACCTGCCGTAGTCGATCCTGGCGAGGCTAGCAACCGTCCGCAGCAGCGACTTGACCTCAGCGGAGCGGCAATTGACAGCCCGCGCGGCCGGGCTCACGGCTGCCGGTCTGGCGAGCACGTCATCGGCGGCGGGTCAGGCGTCCCGTCCGCCGATCGAGGCGAGCACGGCCTCGATGCCCGCACGCGCCTTAGCGACATCGGCAGACCGTCCCGACAGATAGATGCGTCCTGCCGCGCCGATCATCTGCACGTCGACGAGCGTCAGCCCGGGCGCCAGCCGTTCCGCCTCGTTGGCGGCGATGGCGGCATAGAGCGCCGGCACCATCTCGCAGATCAGCAGGGTCTCGCCGGGCATCACCATCGACGCCTGACGAGTACGGTTGATGATCACCGCATGCTGGTCGGCGATGTCCTCGATCACGTCGCTGTACAGGATCCGCGGGCGCAGCTGGTCGCCCTCGGTGAGGCCGATCCCCTTCAGCACCGCGCGGCCGGCCCGTTCGAGCGCCGACCTGTCGTCGCCGTGGATCTCCAGGATGCCGAACTGACGCTCGACGAACAGGATGCCCGGTTCGAGGTCCGGATCGGATTTCAGGGCGATATCAGTCACCCGCTCGATCATCAGGCCGGGCGCGACCTCGATGATGAGAGCGTGCTGGCCTGCCAGCGGCGGATAGCCGCGGGCACGCGTCGGCGAGCCCATGTAGGCGGCGAACTGCGGCTGAAGGTCCTCGACCATCAGATAGACCCGCAATTCGCCCTTCGCTGCCGGCGAGCTGGTCGCAGCGGCCGCCTTCTGCGCGGTCCGGGCCATGATCCGTCCGCTACTTCGCGCCGCCGCCGGCGGTGAAGTGCTTGGAGACGTCGGCGTGCGGGCGCGGAATGACGTGGACGGACACAAGCGTGCCGACCTGGCCCGCGACTTCCGCACCGGCTTCGGTCGCCGCCTTCACCGCGCCGACATCGCCGTTGATGATTACGGCGACAAGACCGTCGCCGACTTCCTCGCGGCCGATGATGGAGACGTTGGCAGCCTTCACCATGGCGTCGGCGGCGGCCAGCGCGGCCACGTAGCCCTTGGTCTCGATCATTCCGATGGCATTGTTGGACATGATGGTTTCTCCCTTGTGTCCGTGAGACGGTATCACTTGCCCGTGCGGGCGGAGGCGGCTTCGTCGATCGATCCGATGATCAGCGCGTCGATCGGCGGCGCCTCGCCCGGAAACCAGGCGGCGGCGACCGATCCGGTCGCGACGATGACGCTCTCACCCTCGCCGCAGCCGAGGGGATCGAAGGCGAGAAGACGGGTCGAACTTCCGTCGACGACCACCTCGAGAATCGATCCGGCGGGGACTTCCTTGAGCCGCTTTGTCGACCAGATGCGGCCGGTGACGGTTGCGCGCAGCATCAGCGTCTCCTCTCGATGACGACACCCCTGGCGCGGGCCTTGTCGCGCGCCAGCGGGGTCATGACGGCGCCGGGCGCGAGCATTACACGCGTTCCCGGCTCGAGCTTCGCGATCCGCGCCTCGGTCACAGTCCCGGCCAGCACCATGTTGGCGCTGCCTGCCGCGACGGGTGCATCGGCGCTGACGGGACCGGCGGCCGGGACAGGTCTGGCGAGCGTGAAACGATGATGACCGGCGCGCAAGGCGGCGCCGCTCGCCGGATCATCGAGGCGGGCGATCAGCCGGGCAACGAAGGCGGCGAGATCGGCGTCGCTGGCGATCTGCACCGGTTCGACGACGGGTGCGATCGCAGCTTGCAGGGGGCGACGCGCCTTGAGCAGCTCGCCCAGCACCTCGCGGATCATGGCGCGCAGCTCGCTCTCCTTCATGCCACCAGCTCCAGCGCGGTCTCTGCGGCGGTCGCGGCAGCCCGGACTTCGGCCTCGGACCCGGACAGGTAGACCCGCCCGGTCGCGCCGATCATCCGGTAGTCGACGATCTTGATGTTGGCGGCTTTCTCGGCCTCGTTCGCAGCGAGGATGGCATAGGCGGCCGGCTCGGTCTCCAGAACGAACAGCGTCTCGCCACCGAGGATCATCGAGCCACCCTTGTTGCGGTTGATGAGGAAGGCATGCATCGGGTCGATGCGGGTGACGATCTTGGAGGCCAGGATCTTCGGGCGGATCGCATCAGTTTCGCTCAGCCCGAGCGCCCGCAGCACCGCCTGTGCGGCAGCCTTGACGGCGGCGGTCGAGCGGGAATGAAACTCGAGGTACCCGAACTGCCGCTCAACAACGAGAATGCCGCCACGTACCTCGGCCTCCTTCAGGGCCGTATCGGTCAGAGGCTCTATGTCGAGGCCCGGCGCGACCTCTATGATCTGCGCGGCCATATTGGTGCGCGGCAGCGAGCCGCGGATCCAGGTGCCGAGATAGCACATGGTCTGCGGCTGCAGCTGGTCGATGAAGATGGAAGAGCGCAGCGTGGCCATGGTGTGTCAGCCTCCTACGCGGCCAGCACCGCGTTGAGCTCTTCGAGGATCAGCCGGCGCAGTTCGGCGCGCAGCGCGTCGGCCGGGATCTGGCCACCGGCGATCGCGGCAAGCTGCGGGACGGCCGGATGCGGGGCAGCGGGCGGGAGATCGTCGAGCCGCAGTGGATCGAGCCCCTCGAAGCGGCCGAACGGCACCGCTTCGGATCTGTTGTAGGCGATCCGCGCGAACTGCACGAAATGCTGCGGGGTCAGGTTGTCGCCGATCGAAGAGCCGCCGACGAAGCCGGTGCCGATGGTCATCGACGGGCCGAGATGGGTGTCGAAGCCTGCCGCGCCGAGCGAGCAGCCGACATTGACCACCACGCGGAGCGCCGGAACGGCGGCTGCGAAGGCGAGGATCGTTGTCTCATTGGTCGAATGGACGACTGCGGAATGGCCACGTCCGGCGCGTCGCATCATCGAGCGGGCAGCCGCGATCGCCTGATCGAGGCCGCCGACGCGAGCGAAGGCGAGCACCGGGCAGAGCTTCTCGCGGACGAGCTTCTCCTCCGGCTGAACGAGCGCGACCGGTGTGACCAGGATACGCGCGCCTGGTGCGCGGAAACCGGCCTTCTCGGCGATCCAGGCGGCATCCTTGCCGATCACGTCGACGTTGAAGCCGTCCTCGTGAAACAGCAGGGACCGCAGCCTCGCCGTTTCCTCGGTCGTGCAGACATGGGCGCCGGCCTTCCTGAATTCGGCGAGAAGACGGTCGGCAACGGCCTCGTAGGCCAGAACGGTGGACTCATTGGTGCAGAGGATCGAGTTGTCGAAGGACTTCGACTCGACGATCCGCCGCGCTGCGGCCGCGACGTCAGCCGTATCGTCGACCAGCACCGGCGCATTGCCCGGGCCGACGCCCAGAGCCGGGTTGCCGGAGCGATAGGCCGCCTTGACGACGGCAGGACCTCCGGTGGCGACGATCAGGTCGACGCGGTCGTCCGACATCAGGCTCTCGATCAACGGGATCGTCGGTTCCTCGATCACCTGGATCGCCCCGTCGGGTGCACCGGCCGCGGTTGCCGCAGCGGCAAGCGCCTTCGCGGCCTCTGCGCAGACCCGTCTGGCGGCCGGATGCGGGCTGATGATGATCGCGTTGCGCGTCATCAGCGCGAGCAGGCACTTGAAGAACACCGTCGCGACCGGATTGGTGACCGGGACCAGCGCGAAGATGACACCGGCCGGGCGCGGCAGCTCGACCATCTTGCGGGCCGGATCGATGCGGGGGGAGACGAAATCCTCGCCCCGGTAGAGATCGACGATACCCTTAGAGCAGGCTTCGTTCTTGAGAACCTTGTGGGCAACGACGCCGTAGCCGGTCTCGGCGACGGCGCGCTCGGCAAACTCGCGGGCGCGGGCATGCCCGGCCGCAGCGGCGGCATCGACCGCCGTCATCACCGCCGGACGATCCATCTTCGCAAGCTTGGCGGCGGCCCAGCGGGCGCGCTCGATCATCAGCCGGCCGCGCTCCAGCGCGGCGTCGGGCACCTGCATGCGGGGGCGATCTTCCGTGACGCTCATCGGTGGGTCCTCAGGCTGCCTTCCTGGCCGAATGCATCAGTTCGCGCGCTCGCGGCATCGCCGCGTCGAAGCGGTCGAGGATCTCCTGGCACATTTCCTGCGACAGCAGCACGCCGGGCTTGAACTGCAGAACGCGCTTGTCGAGCGACGAAAAAATCGCCCAGATGCCGTGTTCGTAGAGCGCGCGGGAGACGAACACCGCACCTTCGGGATGGTCGAACTCAAGGCCGAGGACGACCCCCTTCTGGCGCACGCCGACGAAGATGTCGCCGTGCCGGCGCATCATCCGGGCCATGCCGTCGCGAAAGAATTCGGTGACCGCCTTGACGTTGGCGATGACCTCGGGCCGCTCCAGCATCTCGAGCACCTTGTGGGCAAGGATGCAGCCGAGCTCGGCGCCCCCGGACGTCGAGATGTGCGCGGCGCCGTCCTCGTTGAGCCAGCCGCCGGCCCGTTCATTCACCACCGCCGCCGAGATCGGATAGAGGCCACCACCAAGCCCCTTGGCCGTGACGAAGATGTCGGGCTGGATCCCGTAGGTCTGCCAACCCCAAAGCTCGCCGGTACGCCGGAGGCCTGTTTGCACCTCGTCGGCGATGTAGATCGTCCCATGCCGGGTGCACAGGTCGCGGCAGGCGGCCAGATAGCCGTCCTTCGGCATCGGGAAGCCGTATGTCGCAGGGATGGTTTCCATGATCAGCGCTGCAACGTCGTTGCCGGCCAGCGCCCGCGCCAGCGCATCGACGTCGTTGAACGGGACGCGGATGAACTCGTCGGGATTGTCGGCGAGGAAGATCTTGGAGAATCGGTCATCTCCTGTGGCAACCGACAGCCCAGAATGACCATGATACGCCTTGATGATCGAAACGATCTTGCGCCGCTTGGTGGCATAGCGGGCACTCTTCAGGGCGATCTCGACCGCCTCGGCGCCACCGGCCCCGAACACGGCGAAGCTGAGCCCCGGCGCGCCGGCGATCAGCTTCTCGGACAGGGCAGCGCGGGCGACGGATGGGAACCAGTGGTTGCCCATGTCGAAATAGTCGAGCGCGCTCTTCAGCGTCTCGACAAGCTCCGGATGGCGGTGGCCGAAATTGTAGGTTCCGCCGTTGAGGTGCAGGTCGATCAGGCGACGGCCGCTCATGTCATACAGGCAGTAGCCTTCGCGTCGGTCGATCACCAGATCGACGCCGACGCCCTGCCAGAACCGGGTCTTGTCGGGGTTCCAGTAGCGGATCGACTTCTCGATCAGATCCTCCTTGGAGGCGAACCGGAACAGGCCGTAGTCGAACATGAGCAATCCTCGACCGAATGTCCAACAAGAATGACCGTAACACCACAGGTATATGTTGTAAAGCGGGCGTCAGGTGTGCCTGGTTGAGCTGCACGGAGGCGGTGCGTGTGTCGAATGGCAATCCGCGCTGACCGGCTTGCCAAATTTGTTGTCGCGGCAGATGATGACCGCACCATGACGGAGCCATAGCGGTGGCGGGCCGGGGCTTCGTGGAACGGATTCGTGCCGGACGGTGCGGATCGGGAAGGCTCGGGGAGGTGGCAGGGTGTCGAAGGCGGAGCGACATGACAGGATCGTCGCGGAGCTGCGGGCCGCGCCGGCGATGCGGGTCAGCGACCTTGCCGAACGCCTGGGGGTGTCGCGCGAGACGATCCGGCGCGATCTCGCCGAACTCGATCAGAAGGGGCTCATCAGCCGCACCTATGGCGGTGCGGTCAGCCCCATCACCTACGAGCCCGCGCTGGCCGAGCGCCAGGCGCTGATGGTCGAGGAACGGGAGCGCATCGCCGAGGCCGCGGTGGCGCTGGTCGGGCGCAACGATATCCTGATGATCGGCGGAGGGGCGACAACCCTGCATTTCGCCCGCAGGCTCGCCACCGAGCCGCTGCCGTTGACCGTCATCACCCATGCCTTCAGCATCGCGATGACGCTGTCGGCCAATCCGCTGATCAAGGTTCTGATGCTGCCGGGTCTGTATGATGGCCGGGAGGGGCTGATCCACGGCGCCGATACCCTCGACGCACTGAACCGGTTCCGGGCCAATCGCGCCTTCCTGGGTGCCTCCGGTTTGACCGAGGAGGGGCCGAACGATGCCGGGATCGCGCCGGCGGCCGTCTACGGGGCGATGATGCGGCGCGCGGCGGCGACCTGCGTGCTGGCCGACCACTCCAAGTTCGAGCGGCCGTCGCTCACCGTCTATGGACCCTGGAGCCGGCTGACGACGCTCGTCACCGATCAGACGCCGCGGGGGGCTCTGGCGGCGGCGCTGGCCAGGGCGGATGTGCAGGTGATCGTCGCCGGCAGCGGCGCGCCGGGTGTGTCGAGAGCTTGATCCGCGGGTCGCGCCTATGCAATGCTGAGATTTCAGGCACTGGAGCCAGATGCCCGTTTATGAGGCGAAGGGAGTCGATGGGCCTCCGCGATGCCCCCACAGCTGTCTCCCCGGTCCGCGCGGACAGCGCGCAGCCCCGCATCATCGCCGCGGCGGCGACGGGCATCGTCGAATTCATCGAGAGGTGCGGCGGCGATGTCGATCAGATCTTCGGCAATGCCGGGATTGCGCCGGAACTGGCCGGTGCGACGACGCTGAAGCTACGGCTCGCCGATTTCTGCACGCTGTTCGAGGAAGCCTCGCGGCGCACCCGCCACGACAATTTCGGTCTGTGGTTCGGCAACCAGTTCAAGCCGCGCGATCTCGGTCTGTGGGGATATGCGGCGATCTCCGCACCGACCCTCGGCGCCGGCCTCGAGAACCTGGTGGGGCTGTTCAGGTATCACCAGGATTCCTCGACGATGCGTCTGATCGAGGGGCACGACGGACTGGTGCGGCTTGAGTACCAGATCGAGGCCCCCGGCATCCTGTCGCGACGCCAGGATGCGGAACTGTCGCTCGGCATGTTCCTCAACGTGGTGCGCGAGTGCTGCGGGCCGGGCTGGGCGCCGGAGGAGGTGCATTTCGAGCACCCCGAGCCGATCGATTCCGACGAGCACGAACGGGCCTTCGGTGCGCCGGTCTTCTTTGCCCAGCCGACCAATGCCCTCGTGTTCCGGCCCGACATCCTGTCGCGGCCGATGCCGGGCTGCGATCTCACGCTGATGACGATCATGCGTTCATGCCTGATCGAACTGTCGCAGGTCGGGGATCGTCCGCTCGATCTTCTCGATTCGGTGCGCAATGCCGTGCGCAGCCGGCTGCCGCGAGGCTATCCGACCATCGAGGCCATCGCCGCCGACCTGCGGGTGTCGACATCCTCGATCCAGCGGGCTTTGGCGGCGCAGGGCATCCAGTTCAAGGAACTTGTCGAGGCGACACGGCGGGATCTGGCGATGGCCTATCTTGGCCAGCGCCACCTGCCGCTGACCGAGATCGCGCTGCTGCTCGGCTATTCCGAACTTTCGGCGTTCTCCCGCGCGATGCGCCGCTGGACCGGCGTTTCGCCGCGCCGGGTCCGCGAACGGCTGCACGCCAGGTAGCGGGCGCCCTGCCGAATCGCCTGTCCTCCCTGATCCGGTCACAAGACCGGGATCGGGGCACGCCTCCGGTCCAGAATCCTGCTCTGCCGGTCGCGGAACGGCACCGCCGTCGGGGATGGCGCGGCAAGGATGCTGCTTGCCGGCGGGGGAGGAGGCCGGCCTTGCGACCGTCCGGGATGACGTCAAGGCGGGCAACCGTCAGGCCTGTTCGATCGCCTCCAGCGATTCGGGGAGGATCTGGCCGCCGTCGACGATGATGGTCTGACCGGTGATGTAGCCGGCCTCGCGCGAGGCGAGGAACAGCGCCGCATGGCCGATGTCCTCGACACGACCGAGCTTCTTGAGCGGGATCGAGGCGGCCATTGTCTTCAGGTAGTCCTCGCCGAGGCCCTCCAGCCCCTCGGTGATGATGTTGCCGGGGAGCACGGCATTGACCGTGATACCGTACTTGGCGAGCTCGATGCAGGCGGTGCGCATGAAGCCGAGCTGACCGGACTTGGAAGCGCCGTAGTGCGACCAGCCGGGGAATCCGGTCACCGGCCCGGTGATCGACGAGGTGAGGATGACGCGGCCCTCACCCGACTGCTTGAGCCAAGGCAGGCAGGCCTTCACGCTCAGGAAGTTGCCCTTCAGGTTGGTCGCCATCACCTGGTCCCACTCGGACGGGTCCATCTCCTCGAGCCTGGTCTGCGGATAGATGCCGGCATTGGCGCAGAGGATGTCGATGCCGCCGAAGGCATCGGCGGCGGCCTTCGCCATTGCTTGCGCACTGTCCCAGTCGGCGACGTCGGCCGAGAAGCCCTTGGCACCGTTGCCGATCTCGGCGGCGACCTTGCCCGCTGCCGCGCCGTCGCGCGCCACCACCAGCACCTTGGCGCCCTGGTTGGCGAAGACCCTGGCGATCCCCCGACCGATGCCCTTGCTGGCACCGGTGACGATAACCGATTTCCCGGCGATGGATGTCAGCATGGGGTTCCTCCTTGATTGACTGTGGGTTGCGGGACGCGGCCGGTCAGGTGCGCAGGCGGCGGCGCCGTGCGGTGAGCGTCAGCCAGGACAGATAGGCCAGGATCAACAGCACCGCGGCGCCCGACATGGTCAGCGACCCGAGCGCAGGCACCTGCGGCGTGTAGCCGGACACCATCTTGGCATAGAGCCATTCGGGGACGGTCGAATCCGCGCCCGTGGTGAACAGCGACAGCGGGAAATTCCCCCACGACAGCAGAAAGGCGAAGATGGCGCCTGACACGATCCCCGGTGCCAGGATCGGCAGCGTCACCTCGCGCAGCACCTGCCAGCGGCTGGCGCCGAGATCGAAGGCAGCTTCCTCGAGCGAGGGATCGAAGCTGTAGACCTGTATCGACATGATCAGCACGACGATCGGCACGATCCATACCATGTGAGCGAACACTGCCGTCTTCCAGGTCGGCGTGATGCCGAGCGCCGAGAACCACAGGAGCAGCGCCAGCCCCAGCACCGCCTGCGGGAAGAACACCGGCAGCAGCACGAGACGCTGGAACAGCTTGCGGCCGTGCCAGTCGTAGCGGGCGAAGGCGAGCGCGCTGAAGAAGGCCAGCACCACCGAGAAGACGGTGACCAGCGCCGCCACGGTGAGCGATGTCCACAACAGATCGCGGATTGACAGGGAGTCGAGGGTCCGCACGTACCATTCCGTCGTCCAGTCGCTCACGGGAAAACGGAAGTAGCGCTGCCTGGCGAACGACGCGAGGACGACGGCTGCCATCGGCAAATAGAGGAAGGCGAGAACGGCGACGGTCCACAGCACGATCAGGGTGCGGGTCAGTCGCTGCGACCGGGATAGTTCCTGGGCCATGGTCTCACCTGCGGCCGATGATGCGGTCGAGATCGATCCGCCGGAACAAGAACAGCACGATCAGGCCCGACAGGACGATCAACAGAACCGACAGGGCCGAGCCGCGGGGCCAGTTCTGTCCGAAGGTGAAGGCGTTCTCGATGTCGTCAACGATCATGATGATCGCCTTGCCGCCGAGGATCTTGGCCTCGGCCAGCGAGCCCAGCGCCAGCACGAAGGTGAGGATCCCGCCGATCAGTATGCCGGGCATCGCAAGCGGCAGCTCGACCTCGCGGAACACTTGCCAGCGGTTGGCGCCCAGATCGAAGGCTGCCTCCTTGAGGCTGTCGGGAACCATCGACAGGCCGATGACGAGCGGAAACAGCATGAACGGCAGGTAGACGTAGACGAGGCCGAGCAGGATCGCCGGCACGGTGTAGAGCATGCCGGACAGTTCGACTCCGAACAGGGCCTGCAACCCGCCGTCGATCACGCCCTGCTTGACGAGCACGAGCACCCAACCGAACAGGCGGATGTTCTCCGAGATCAGCAGCGGGACGGCGATCAGCGCGGTGATCAGGTTGGCCCAGCGGCCGAACAGCTTGGTCATGCCATAGGCGATCGGATAGCAGATCGCGAACAGCAGGATGACGGTGACGCAGGCCAGCCCGAACGACCAGAGGAAGGAGATGTAGTAGCTGTCGGCGATGATCGCCTTGTAGTTGGCCAGCGTCGGCGCCTGGAACAGCGAGAAGGTGCGCGGCGGCATGAAGGAATAGGCGAGCACCATCAGCAGCGGCCCGACGAAGCCGACGATGAAGAAGATCGTGACCGGCATCGCGCAGAGCATGCCGGCCTGGCGGTACCAGCTCACATGGTCGCCCGAGCGTTCTGCGGCCATCGTCTACTCGCTCAGAAGGATGCTGTCCTCGGGGCGCCAGCCGATCACGACCTCGTCATTGACCTTGCCCTCGTAGCGCTCGTCCTGGAGGCGCTCGACCAGCCAGTGCGTCTCCGCCGACCCGGCGCGGACCTGGTACTGGATGCGCGAGCCGAGCGCATAGTCGTTGAACAGCACGCCGGTGATGCGGTTGGGGAGCGCGATGGCACTCCTGCCGATCTTCATCACTTCCGGGCGGATCACGAGATGGCCCTTGCCGAACCCCTCCGGAATCGACGCGACCTTGTAGGCGGTGCCATCGACAAAGTCGCGGACGCCGCCATTGCCGTCCGAGACGACCTCGACGATGTTGACCTCGCCCATGAACTGGGCGACGAAGCGGTTGATCGGCCGGTTGTAGATCTCGTGCGGCGTGCCGACCTGGACGATGCGGCCATCCTTCATGATGCCGATGCGGTCCGACATCACCATCGCCTCCTCCAGCGAATGGGTGATGTAGACGAAGGTCTTGCCGGTCTCGCGGTGAAGATCCTTCAGCTCCTTCTCGAGCGTCTTGCGCAGCCGGAAGTCGAGCGCGGACAGGGGCTCGTCGAAGAACAGGATCTGCGGATCGAAGGCGAGCGCGCGGGCAAGCGCAATGCGCTGGCGCTCGCCGCCCGAGCACTGGTTGACGCCCTTGTCATAGTAGGAAAGCGGCAGTCGCAGGAGTTCGAGAAGCTGCTCCGCACGGCGCCGGCGGGTCGGCGCATCGACCCCGGCGATCTTGAGGGAGAATTCGATGTTCTCGCCGACGGACTTGTGCGGAAACAGCGCCAGCGACTGGAACACCATGCAGGTTGGCCGGCGGTTCGCCGGCACGTCGTTCATCACCCGACCCTGCAGACGGATCTCCCCGCTGGTCGGGCGTTCCATCCCGACCAGCATGCGGATCATCGTCGTCTTGCCGGACCCGGACGGCCCGACCAGCGTGAAGAACTCCCCTTCCCGGATCGACAGGGTCACATCGCGGACGGCAGTGAACGGACCGAACCGCTTGGTGACCCCGACCAGCTCCAGGAAGGGGGAGGAAGTCTCGCTCATGGACGCTCCGTCGCTGACCTCGCCGCCGCGCTGCCGATCAGCCCTCGCGGGCCCGCTTGGCCGCGGCGTAGAGGCTGTACATCTCCGCGTAGTCCGGATTGATGTCGTAGTCGACCGAGCGCTCCATCTCCTCCTCGAGCGTATCCCACTGGATCGCATCGAGTTCGTCCTCGTCGAACAACGCCATCACCTCGGGATTGCCCATTTGGGTGACGGGATTGTAGGTGCCCTCCGCGAAAGCCACCGCCTTCGAGACCTCGGGGCGGTTGATGTAGGACAGGAATTCCTCGGCAAGCGGCGAGACCTGCGGATTGTTGACCACCGAGGTCACCTCGATCCAGACGATGCCGCCCTTGCCATTGATCGGACCCGACTTCGGCGTGATGCCGCGCACATTGGTGGCGCCGTCGAAGCGCGCCGGCGAGGCCGTGTAGGTGCCGCCGGTGAAGTAGGCGTCTATCTCGCCGTTGATCAGGGCAAGGTTCATCTGCGCCAGATCATCGGTGAGCAGCTTCGCGCCATTGAAGATCTGCCGGGCCGTCTCGCCGACGGCGGCGATCTGTTCGGGCGTGTGCTTCACGAACGGATCGATGTCCGCCGTGATGCACATGTGGTAGATGTTCCAGTTGTCGTAGGTCAGGACGCCGTAGCGGTCCTTCATCGCGGGATCCAGGAACAGCTTGAAACCCTGGTCCTCGGCCATCTCGCGACTGATCTTGTCGGTGTTGACGACGAAAGAGAACGGCCCGAACCGCTGAACCATGCCGAGCAGTTCGGTGCCGCCATCGTCCATGGCCCAGTGATAGGGCGGACGGAACTGCGGCAGCATCTTCTCGAAATAGGGCTCGAAGCGGTCGCGCGGGATCGGCTTGATCAGCTTTTCGGGATAGAGAATCTCTCGCGCCCAGGGATTGTTGACGTTGAGCAGGTCCCAGACATTGTCCTCTCCGGCACGCAGCCGGTTGATCGCATCGGGATCGGAGATCAGGCCTTCAGCGCGGACGGTGGCATCGAATTCACGGCGGAAGGGATCGAGAACCTCGTCGGAGTTATAGCCTTCCCAGCAGAAGATGTTCAGTTCCTTCTCGCGCGCGGCATGGGCCAGCCGCGGCAGTGAACCGGCTGCGGCCGCTGCGGCCCAGATCCCGGTCTGCTGGAGGAAGTTCCGTCTGGACAGCCTGTCGAACATGCTTCTTCTCCCTTGGTGAGCCCGTGTGACGTCCGCGACCGACCAGCCCGCACCATTCGACGTCCCCACCGCAGGCTGAAGGTCCCGGACCGCGTAACGCTCTCGGCGATCCCCGATCTTCGGCGATGCTCAGCCCGCACGCTTGACCGGAGGCGAGCCGGACTTGACAGCCCGCACCTAGTCGATCCCCATGATCGCCTTGAGTTCGGCCGAGGACATCACATGGCAGTAGATCATGTTGATGATCTCGAGCTCCTTGTGGTGCAGTTCGTCGGACCCGGCGGCACAGCAGTCCTCGACGACGATCACGTTGAAGCTCTCGTCGGCGAGGCTGCGCACCGTCGAGGAGACGCACTGGTCCGTGAATATGCCACAGCAGACCACATTCCGGATGCCCATGTTGTTGAGCATCAGGCGCAAATTGGTGCCGGTCAGCGCCGAATCGGTGGTCTTTATCACGCAGATTTCGTCACCGGTGGGCTGAAGCGGATCGACGAGCTGTGACGGCCAGTCATCCTTGGGCAGGAGCAGGTTGTTCCAGCCCGGCATCTTCTGGCTGAGCGAGCGTTCACGACCGTCGTGGGTGTGGGTGGCGATGCGGGCGAAGACGCATTCGATGCCGTGCTTCCGGAACCGCTCCAGAAGGTCGCGGGTCCGCGGCACGACCATGTCGCGCATCCGCTCATGAAACGGGGTCCAGGCGTCGTAACGCGCCCGCTCTGCGTCGGACAGTCCGGCTGGATCGGGCCGGTCGAGATAGGTGTTCTGGATGTCGATGACGAGCAGCGCCGTTTCCGCGAAGGCAAGCTGCGGATCCTCCGGCTCAGGCGCGTCCTGGTAGTAGATCGAACGGTAGGCGGTCTTCCAGCTCATGTCCTGCGTCCGTGGGCTAGTAGCGCGCGGCGAACAGGCCGCGGCGCTCGTAAACGTCCGCGGCTTCCTCGACGAAAGCGGCGATCAGGGGGGCGGCATGGTCGCGGCGCAGCATCGCCGCCGCCGCCTCCAGCTCGGCTCTCGAGCGGGCCCGCCCGGGGCGCAGCAGCTCGTAGATGCGCATCACCACCTCCTGGGGGATGTCGGCGAGTTCGGCGGCGCGCTCGAAGTTGGCGGCCAGCGTCGGGCGGCCGGCGGCTCGGGCGATCTCGGCCTGCTGGCGCAGCGCCTGCGGGGTGATGCGCAGATCCTCCATCGTCACCTCGCCGGACAGCACCGCCTCGATGGTCAGCGCATCGAGCGGTTTGCCGCGCCTGCCGGTCACGATCTCCGGTCGGCGCTCGGCCAGGGGATAGTCGTCCGTCTCGAGCTTGGTCATTCGGCGGTCCCCAGAAAATCCAGCACGATTTCCTCAGGCGTCGCGCCGTCGGTGGTGAGCGAGGTCTCAATGGCGTAGATCAGCGCGACGCGGCCGTGGTAACGCGCGCCGAGAGCCTCACCGCGCTGTGGTACCACCACCGGCTCCGGGGACTCGCCCCGCGCATAGGCGGCTGCATTCTCGCCCAATCCGCGATAATGGGCGAGCGTGGTGATGGGCGCGTTGGAGAACAGCTCGAGATTGTTGTGCGGAAGCCGGTCGCGCTTGTGGATGACCGCCGTACCCTTGGCCTGCAGACCTATGCCGATGCCGGACCCGGCGAGGCGGGCGGCGCTGAGGCCGAGAAACGAGGTGTCGGCGGTGTGGCGCAGTCGGACGATACGGGCCGTCCCTCCCCCGGACTCGATGCCGGCGATGATCTCGGCGAGCACGCGGGCGAGAGAGTGGCCGGCCAGCGTCCGGAACAGCCGCGTCCCGAAGGCCGGGCTGATGCCGACGACGATCTCGCGCGGATCGCTGCCGGCGGATGCCGGTCCCATCGTGCGGTAGCGGATCACCGCAGCCTCTGCGGCCTCGAAGGCGGCCTCGGCGCGCAGCACCTCGCGGCGGTCGAGCTGGCCGCGAATTGCAGCGATCTCGCGGCGGCGCTCGGCAGTGAGCCGGTAACCGGACCCGGGTCCTTCGTAGCGGTTGGGATCGTTGATTGCCGAGATGACGCGGCCGCCACGCACCAGCGCCCCGGTCTGAAGATAGTCGCCGGATACTCTGAGCTTGACGATGAACAGCAGGTTTTCGGCTTCCTCGATAAAGCCCCGGAGGTGCAGCGCGCGGATCACGTCGAGGACGGTGATGTGACGCTCGCGGATCGCCTCGCTGATCACGGCAACCTGGCCGGGCGAGTAGCTGCGGGTCTCGTCGGAGCCGGATGCGTAGACCACCGACCGCTTCATCGCCGGGTCGGGATCGCCGAGCCCGAGTTCGGCGATCACCGCCGAGATCGCGTCGACCGCGCGGGTGCGCAGGTCGAGGATGCGGTCTTCGCCCTGCGGGGTGAGGCCGCCGTCGGCCTCGAAATCGCGCTGCAGGACGAGATAGTCCTCCATCTCCTCGCCGTTGAATGAGGATGGGTTGAAGGAATTGTCGTATTTCAGGATCGAGCCGAAACCCGAACAGATCAGATCGGAGCCGGCGATCAGGAAGGGCAGGATCTTGGCGCCAACCCTTATCTCGGACTCGGACGAGCGTGCGTCATTGCCGGAGGCGCATTCGAGGTCGAGCCAGACCGCGATGAGGTTCTCCGCCATCAGCTCGCGCACACCGCCGGGGATCGCGGCGGCGAGCGGCGCACCGTCGATGCCGCCGTTCTGGGTGCCCTGCACGCCCATTGCCCGCTGCATGCACAGGCAGCGCGCCTCGAGATAGAGCAGCGATTTCCGCTCGTGAAAGCCCATCAGCAATTCCGCTGCCGCGCCGGAGGTGCAGCGCATCTTGATGCCGCGCGAGGCATAGGCGGCGGCCAGGAACGCCTTCGACCACGGCGTGTCGTCGCCGTCGATGAAGGATTTCTCGGTGCCGTAGACCGAGACCGTCTCGGCATAGGAGGTGAAGCCGGCCATGCCGATCCTGAGCTCCTCTGCCTCCTCGCTCGAGCATTGGAACAAGACCCCCGGCCGCCCGACGGCCGCCCCGACGCAGCAGGCGAGCGCATTCGACCAGGCATTGCGGGAGACACGCATCGTGGTCTCGATCTCGTCGAAGCCGAAGGCGACCGCGGTCGCCGCATCGGCGGCGAGCTGCAGCGGATCATCCTTGGCGTTGGTGACGTGGGCCTGATTGCCGGGCGTCGCCCGGGCCCGCATCTTGCCGTAGGCGAACGCGATCTCGAGCGCGTTCAGATGCGCCACCACCTCGGCAAGCTTGGCAGGCGTCATGCCGTGCGCGAGCCGGACCAGCTCCTCGCGCGGCGTCGTCAGATCGACCAGCCGGCGGGCGATCTCGAGCGAATCCGTCCCCATCGCCTCCTCCACAATCGCCGGGTCGAGGTGGTAGCGGGCGATGAACAGGTCGATCATGTCGAATTCGGCCTCGTCGCGACCGTCCATCGCGACGATGCGGCCGTTGCGGACCAGCGCCGAAGGCGCCGGATCGTGCGGGCCGGACATCGCACAGAAGCCGTTGTCGGGATCTTCGAGCGCGAAATTGTCGAGCCTGAGCGGGCGCCTGTCCCAGTCGTCGAAGCGGCGCCAGCGGTTCGCACTCGGCGGTTCCTCATTCATCGCACGTCTCCGGTCGCCGCCGATCGCCATGCTGTTCGGCATGGCCTCAGGCGATGCATTCGCCGCCATCCAGCACCAGCGCATGGCCGGTCATGAAGGAGGAGCGGTCGGATGCAAGGAACAGGATTGCCTCGGCGACCTCCTCTGCCCGTGCCCAGCGGCCGAGCGGGATCTTCTCGCGGACATAGGCCTCGATCGCGGCGCGGCCGCCCATCTGGCGGATGAATGGCTCGTTGAACGGGGTATCGACCCAGCCGGGGCAGAGCGCGTTCACCCGGACGTTGTAACGCCCGTAGTCGATGGCGATCTGCCGCACCATGGCGATCACCGCGTGCTTGCTGGTGGTGTAGGCGATCATTTCCTTGTCGTAGAACACGCCGGAATTCGACGAGGTGACGATGATCGAGCCGCGGCCCCGAGCGCGCATGTGTGGCATCACCAGTCGCGCCAGCATGAAGTGGGAGCGCACGTTCATTGCCCAGGAGGCATCCATGCCGGCCGGATCGACCTGTTCGAGCGTACCCTCGACCTGGATGCCGGCGTGGCTATGCAGGATGTCGATGCGCCCGCGCGCGGCGAGCGCCGTCTCGACCAGTCGCCGCAGCTGGGCATCGTCGGCGACGTCGGTCTCGACCGCCTCGGCGCTGCCGCCGGCCTCGACGATCAGGCGGACGGTCTCCTCGGCGCGCGCAGCCGAGATGTCGGCCGCGATCACATGGGCACCCTCGCGCGCCATCGCGATCGCCCCGGCGCGGCCGATCCCCGAGCCTGCGCCGGTGACGATCGCCACGCGTCCGGCGAGGATCATCGACCGTGCTCCGGGCGTCCGGTCACTCCCGGACGTCTGGCCGATTGCGAACGTCGAGTCATGCCGCTCCCCCTCCCTTCGAAGACCGCCGGCGACTATAAGCGCATCGCGGCGCGGCGCGGAATATCGGGGATGACATTGCCTGCGGCTTGCGGTCTTCTCGACGCGTGAACCGTCAGGGAGACGTGCATGGCGAAGACCATGAAGGGGCCGGGGATTTTCCTCGCCCAGTTCGCCGGTGACAAGCCGCCGTTCAACTCGCTCGCCGCGATCACCCGCTGGGCGGCGGAACTCGGCTATGAGGGCGTGCAGATCCCGACATGGGACGCGCGGCTGTTCGATCTGACCAAGGCGGCGGAATCGCATGCCTATTGCGACGAGGTCACCGGCATCTGCGCCGAGGCGGGCGTGCGCATCACCGAACTGTCGACCCATCTGCAGGGCCAGCTCGTCGCGGTCCACCCGGCCTACGACGAGGTGTTCGACGGCTTCGCCGCCCCGCATGTGCGGGGCAATCCGCAGGCGCGCACGCAGTGGGCGATCGAGCAGCTGCTGATGGCCGCCAAAGCCTCCCGCAATCTCGGGCTCGATACCCATGTCACGTTTTCGGGCGCGCTGCTGTGGCCCTATGTCTATCCGTGGCCGCAGCGGCCGGCGGGGCTCGTCGAGACGGGATTCGCCGAGCTCGCCCGGCGCTGGCGGCCGATCCTCGATGCCTTCGACGCGCAGGGCGTCGACATCTGCTACGAGATCCACCCGGGCGAGGACCTCTTCGACGGGGCGAGCTTCGAGATGTTCCTCGAGGCCGTCGACAATCATCCGCGCTGCCGCATCAACTACGACCCGTCGCATCTCCTGCTGATGCAGCTCGACTACCTCGCCTTCATCGACATCTATCACGAGCGGATCGGGGCGTTTCACGTCAAGGACGCCGAGTTCAACCCGGACGGCCGGCAGGGCGTCCATTCGGGCTATCAGCCCTGGATCAGGCGCGCCGGCCGGTTCCGTTCGCCCGGCGATGGTCAGATCGACTTCAGCGGCATCTTCTCCCGACTTGCCGCCCACGACTACGACTCCTGGGCGGTGCTGGAATGGGAATGCTGCCTGAAGGCGCCCGAGGATGGGGCGGCGGAGGGCGCGTCGTTCATCCGCGACCACATCATCCGGGTGACGGACAAGGCGTTCGACGATTTCGCCGGGTCGGGGGCGGACGAAGCCGCCAACCGGCGGATGCTGGGGATCGGGTAGGATGGAGTAACGTCGATGCAGATAAGGGCCATCACCAATGGTGTTGAAAGAGCCGCCTACAAGCTGTCGGGCAAGGTGTACAAATGTTTTCCACCGTCATCCAATAGAGCCTCTACCGCACGAGAGTTCGATTGCATCGAAGATGCGGCAGCGTTCCTCTGCAGGAATAGAGGGTGGGGGATACGAATGAATCCTGGGTCCGCGATCATATACGACAATATCGTGATACACCTTGACGACTGAATGTTTGCATGACGGACATGGGGCAGCCCATTGACTACAATACGGCCCCCATCCGCCTCGGCATGGTCGGCGGCGGGGAAGGGGCGTTCATCGGGGCGGTGCACCGATACGCGGCTCGTCTCGACGGGGAGTACCGGCTGATCGCCGGCGCGCTGTCGTCGGATCCGGAACGGGCGAAGGCGTCGGGTGCCGCCCTCGGTCTCGATCCGGCCCGCACCTATGCCGACTTCCGGGTGATGGCCAGGCGGGAGCGGCGGCTGAAGGACGGCATCGAGGCGGTGACGATCGTCACGCCGAACCACATGCACTTTCCCGTCGCCAAGGCGTTTCTGAAGGCCGGCATCCACGTCATCTGCGACAAGCCGATGGTCGCCTCGTCGCGCGAGGCGCGGGCGCTCCGCAAGCTGGTGGAAGTCTCCGGCGCGCTGTTTGCTTGCACATACAATTATTCCGGATATCCGATGGTGCGCCAGGCCCGCGAGATGGTGGCCGCCGGCGAGATCGGCGCGATCCGGGTGGTGCAGGTCGAATACCTGCAGGACTGGCTGACCGAACCGATCGAGGCGTCGGGCCAGAAGCAGGCCGAATGGCGCATGGATCCTGCTCGGTCGGGCGGCGCGGGCGCGATCGGCGACATCGGTACCCATGCCTTCCAGCTTGCCACATTCGTCACCGGGCTCGAACCGGTCGAGCTGTCGGCCGACCTTGCCGCCTTTGTCGAGGGCCGCCGGGTCGACGACAATGCCCAGGTGATGCTGCGCTTCGCAGGCGGTGCGCGGGGCATGCTGTGGGCGAGCCAGGTTGCGCCGGGCAACGAGAACGGGCTGAAGCTCAGGGTGTACGGCGCACGCGGCGGCCTCGAATGGTCGCAGGAGGACCCGAACCGGCTGTGGGTCACACGCTACGGCGAGCCGAAGCGGCTCATCAGCCGCGGCGGCGCCGGGGCGGGCGCGGCAGCGCAGCGCATCACGCGGATTCCGGCTGGCCATCCCGAGGGCTTCCTCGAGGCCTTCGCCAACATCTACGCCGAGGTCGCCCGGGCGATCCGCGCCCGCCGCGCCGGCAAGGCGGTCGATCCGGCGGTGCTCTTTCCAGGCATCGATGACGGCGCACGCGGCGTTGCCTTCATCGAGGCCTGCCTCAGGTCGAGCCGCGCCAAGGGCCGGTGGGTACCGATCTGACAGAGGCCAACCGCTCCGCCACCGGGAACCGGTCGCCAGCCGGCGGACAGGCAGCCTGCTCGGTCAGGCAGCGGATTTCACTGAACATCGCATCTGGCATTCGGCGCGCGCTGTTCCGCGGCGCAGCAGGCCCTGCCGTGTCTGTACTGCGGTGCAGCACAAGTTTCTGTTGCGAAGTTTAGTTTCTTCGTTCTACTAAACATGAAAACTAAACACGCCGGATCGCGCCGGCGACAGGACACGATCCGCGGCAGGCGGCTCGTGACGCGCTGCGGACGCCGGCTCGCCCGGGCCGCCCGGCGCGGGACTCGCAAGGGAGGACTCGCAGATGACGTACCTTCGCAGACACGCCCTCGGCGCCGCGGCCCTCGCGGTCATCGCCGGCGGCGCACTCGTACCCGGCAGGGCCGATGCCGAGGAGCTGACGCTGTGCTGGGCGGCCTGGGATCCCGCCAACGCACTCGTGGAACTCTCCAAGGACTTCACCGCGCAGACCGGTATCGGCATGAAGTTCGAATTCGTGCCGTGGCCCAACTTCGCTGACCGGATGCTCAACGAGCTGAATTCCGGCGGCAAGCTGTGCGACCTGATGATCGGCGACAGCCAGTGGATCGGCGGCGGTGCCGAGAACGGCCACTACGTCAAGCTGAACGACTTCTTCGAGAAGGCCGGCATCTCGATGGACGATTTCGCGCCGGCGACCGTCTACGCCTATTCGACCTGGCCGAAGGGCGAGCCAAACTATTACGCGCTGCCGGCGATGGGCGACGCCAATGGCTGGTTCTACCGCAAGGACTGGTTCTCCAGGCCCGAGCTGCAGGCCGAGTTCAAGGCGAAGCACGGCCGCGACCTCGCGCCGCCGAAGACCTGGACGGAACTCAAGGAAGTCGCGGAGTTCTTCCAGGGTCGCGAGATCGACGGCAAGACGGTCTATGGGGTGTCGATCTTCACCGAGCGCGGCTCGGAAGGCATTACCATGGGCGCCACCAGCGCACTCTATCCGTTCGGCTTCAAGTACGAGAAGACGCCGGGCAAGTACGACATGGAGGGGGCGGTCAACTCGCCCGAGGCGGTGGCGGGGCTGGAGTTCTACAAGGAGCTCTACAAGTGCTGCACACCGCCAGGCTATACCGACTCCTACATGCAGGAGAGCCTGGATGCCTTCAAGTCGGGCCAGGTGGCGATGGCGATGAACTGGTTCGCCTTCTTCCCCGGACTGTACAAGGATCCGGTGGTTGGCGGTGACAAGATCGGGTTCTTCGTCAATCCCGGCCAGCTCGTCGAGGCCTCGACGCTGGGCGGTCAGGGCATCTCGGTCGTGTCCTATTCCTCCAAGCAGGATAAGGCGCTCGAATACATCAAATGGTTCGCCCAGCCGGACGTGCAGAAGAAGTGGTGGTCGCTCGGCGGCTATTCCTGCCACCTGGCAGTACTGAATGATCCGTCCTTCCCGGACAGCCAGCCGTTTGCCTCGGATTTCCTGCTGGCAATGGATAACGTGATGGACTTCTGGCAGGAGCCGGCCTACGCCGAGCTGCTGCTGGCCATGCAGAAGCGGCTGCATGACTATGTGGTCGCGGATGTCGGCACCGCGAAGGAGGCGCTCGATGCGCTGATCCGCGACTGGACCGAGGTGTTCGAGGACGAAGGCAAGCTCTGACCCTCCCCGCCTGCCGGCCCCGGCCGCGCTGGTCGGGGTCGGGCTTTCCAGGGCTCGAGGACCATCAGCAGCAGGTAGCCACCATGGCGGAGACGACGTCAGCACTCGACCGGATTGCGGCCCGCGCGGCGCGGGCGACGCCGGTTCCGGTCGCCCGCCGGCTGCGCGGCCTGTCCGACCGCGGCATCGCCTGGCTGTTCATCACACCGACGATCCTGTTGCTGCTGGCGATCAACATCTTCCCGTTGATCTGGACGATCTGGCTGTCCTTCACGAACTATCGCGCCAACCGGCCGACGCTTGAAACCGAGTTCATCGGTCTGCAGAACTATCAGCGGGTGCTGTCGAACCCCGACGTCTGGCATACGCTGCAGGTGACTGCCCGCTTCCTGTGCTGGACGATGGCGATCCAGACGGTGCTCGGCTTCGCGCTCGCCTGGCTGATCAACAGGCAGTTCCGAGGCCACGGCTTCTGGACCACCGTGATCCTCCTGCCGATGATGCTGTCGCCGGCAGTTGTCGGAAATTTCTGGACCTTCCTCTATCAGCCACAGATCGGCCTGTTCAATTACGTGGTGTCGTTCTTCACCGGCATCCCGCCCTCCTCTTTCCAGATGATCGGCGACGTCAACCTTGCCCCCTGGGCCATCGTGATCGTCGACACCTGGATGTGGACCCCCTACATCATGCTGATCTGCCTCGCCGGCCTGAGGTCGATCCCCGACTATCTCTACGAGGCCGCCGAGGTCGACCGCGCCAGTCCCTGGCGGCAGTTCTGGTCGATCACCGTACCGATGGTGCTGCCGTTCCTGATGCTGGCGGTGCTGTTCCGGGCCATCGAGAACTTCAAAATGTTCGATCTGGTGGTCGAACTCACGTCGGGCGGCCCTGGCTCGGTGACCGAACTCGCCTCGATCAACCTGAAGCGCGAGGCCTTCGAGAAGTGGCGGACCGGCTATTCCTCGGCCTTCGCCATCATCCTGTTCGTCACGGTGTTCGGCGCTGCCAACATCTACGTCAAGGCCCTCAACGCGGTGAAGAACCGATGAGCAGCGCCGCCCATTCCGTCGTCGAGCCCTCGCGCTGGGTGCGGATCTTTGCCGGCACGGTGGTCGTCATCTACGCGATCATCACCATCGTGCCGATGCTGTGGATCTTCATGACCGGCTTCAAGACGCCGCCGGAATCGATCTCCTATCCGCCGAAGCTGCTGTTCGAACCCTCGCTCGAGGGCTATGTCAACCTGTTCACGACGCGCACGCGTCAGACGCCGGAGTACATGCAGCAGCTGCCGCCGCCGCAGACGTGGTGGGACGAACTGGTGCGGTCGCGGCAGATGGTCATCGCCGGGCCGTCGAAATTCGGCGAGCGGTTCATGAACTCGGTGATCATCGGGTTCGGCTCGACCTTCCTCTCAGTCTTTCTCGGCACGCTCGCCGCCTACGCCTTCTCGCGCTTCAGGGTGCCGCTGAAGGACGACCTCATGTTCTTCATCCTCTCGACCCGGATGATGCCGCCGATCGCCGTCGCCATCCCGATCTTCCTGATGTATCGGGCGGTCGGGCTGTCCGACACGCATCTCGGCATGATCCTGCTCTACACGGCGGTCAACGTGTCGCTCGCCGTCTGGCTGCTGAAGGGATTCATTGACGAGATCCCGCGCGAGTACGAGGAGGCCGCGCTGATCGACGGCTACACGCGGCTGCAGGCCTTCGTGAAGGTGGTGCTTCCGCAGGCCGCGACCGGCATCGCCGCGACGGCGATCTTCTGCCTGATCTTCGCCTGGAACGAATATGCCTTCGCGCTGCTGCTGACCTCAGGTACCGCCCAGACCGCGCCGCCCTTCATCCCGACCATCATCGGCGAGGGCGGCCTCGACTGGCCGGCGGTGGCGGCGGGGGCGACGCTGTTCCTGATCCCGATCGTCGTGTTCACCATCCTGCTCAGGAAACATCTCCTGCGCGGCATCACCTTCGGGGCAGTCAGGAAATGAGCCCGTTCGACATGAAACCAGCGGTCGCCAATCCCGTCCCGTCATCCTGGCTCTGCGCTGACGCTGCGACCGGTATAATGCGTTTGAACCGGAGGAACGGCGGATGAGTGCGATCGGCCATCAGACGCGTCCCGCGCCGCCTGCGAAGGAGAGTCTTCTGAGGCGCTTCCGACGGTTCCGCCGTGGGCCGTGGGAGACCTTGGCGACGCTGATCATCTTCGTCGGCGTAGTGATGCTGATGCAGCCATTCGCCATCGTCCTTTATACCTATTCCTTCGTGACGATCCTGACAGGCACGGTGCTGTTCGTGATCGTCAGCCACTTTCCGGACTGAACGCGCCATGGCCGAGATCCGCCTCGAGAACCTGCGCAAGGCGTTCGGTGAGTTCGTCGCCGTCCGGGACTCGACGCTCACCATTGCCGACGGCGAATTCTTCGTCATGCTCGGTCCGTCGGGCTGCGGCAAGACCACGACGCTCAGGATGATCGCCGGGCTCGAACTGCCGACCGCGGGGCGCATCCTGCTCGGCGGCGAGGACGTCACCTTCCTCAGGGCCAGCCAGCGCGACATCGCCTTCGTGTTCCAGCTGTTTGCGCTCTACCCGCACATGAATGTGCGCAGGAACATCGGTTTCCCGCTGTCCTGCCAGGGGGTGCCGAGGGCCGAGGTGCGGGCGCGCGTCGAGGAGACAGCGCGGCTGCTGCGGATCGATCATCTGCTCGACCGGCCGGTCTCGGGGCTTGCCGGTGGCGACCGGCAGCGCGTCGCGCTGGGGCGCGCCATCGTGCGCCGGCCGAAGGCGTTCCTGATGGACGAACCGCTCGGCACGCTGGACGCCGAGTTTCGCGAGCTGATGTGCCATGAACTGCGCCAGCTTCACAACCGGATCGGGGCAACGACGGTCTATGTCACGCACGATCAGCTCGAGGCGATGGCGATGGCCGACAGGATCGCGGTGATGAACCACGGAGTCATTGAGCAGTACGGTACGCCGCAGGAGATCTACGACCGGCCGTCGAGCATGTATGTCGCCGACTTCATAGGCTCGCCGCCGATGAACTTTCTCACCTTCAGCAGCAGTCTCGCGCGGGGCAGCCGCGAGGTGCGGATCAATGGCGCGGCCATCGCGGTGCCAGCCGTCCACGAAGACCTGGCCGAGGCCGACCTGGTGCTCGGTGTTCGGCCGGAGCATATCCGCCTCGATGACGCCTCGCCGCTGCGTGGCCGGGTGATCGACAGCGACTACATGGGAACCACCCAGATCGTCACCGTGGCGACCGAGCACGGCGAGGTGAAGGCGCGGATCGCTGCCGACCGGCGGGCGGAGGCCGGCGAGACGGTCGGACTCGCCTTTTCGACCCAGCGGCTGTCGCTGTTCGTGGCGGCGTCCGGCCGTGCGATCCGTACCGATCTGACCGAGGGCGCGGGTCATGGCTGAGGTTCGCCTCGAGGATGTCTCGAAGCGCTTCGGCGCGACGACCGCCGTCGAGGGCCTGAGCCTGACGGTGGCCGACGGAGAATTCGTCGTCCTGCTCGGACCAACCGGAGCCGGGAAGACGACGACGCTCCGCCTCGTCGCGGGCCTCGAGCAGGCGGATCAGGGACGCATCCTAATCGGCGGCGAGGATGTGACCCGGGCCGACCCGGCCTCGCGCGACGTCACCTTCGTCTTCCAGCAGTATTCGCTCTACCCGCACATGACCGTCTACGACAACCTCGCCTTCCCGCTGCGCTCGCCGGCGCGGCGGCAGAGCGAGGCGGCGATCCGGGCCCGTGTCGAGGCGGTGGCGGCGATGCTGCGGATCTCCTCGAAGCTCGGAAACAAGGCGACCCGGCTGTCCGGCGGCGAGATGCAGCGTGTCGCGATAGGTCGGGCATTGGTGCGCGAGCCGCGCGTCTACCTGATGGACGAGCCGTTGTCCTCGCTCGATGCCAAGCTGCGCTCGGAAATGCGCCTGGAGCTCAAGCGCATCAAGAAGGAACTCGGCGCGACGATCCTCTATGTCACGCACGACCAGGTCGAGGCGATGACGATGGCCGACCGGATCGGCGTGATGCGCGAGGGGCGGCTGATCCAGATCGGCAGTCCGCATGCCATCTACACCGATCCCGACGACATCTATGTCGCGACCCGGCTCGGGCAGCCGTCCATAAACCTGGTTCCCGCGGGCCTGATCCCGGACGCCGGCGCGCCGGCCGGCGCGGTCACGCTCGGGCTACGCACCGAGCATCTGCGGATCACCGCGAAGCCGAACGGCGGGGCGTGCGGCACGGTTGCCTGGATCGAGCATCTGGGCGACCAGAATCATCTGCACGTCGAGATCGGAGGGCGGCGCCTGACAGTTCTCGCCGATCCCGACACCGATCTGGCGGTCGGCGACACGGTCGGGGTGGAGGCTGTGGGCGCGTTGTATTTCGGCGCGGACGGCAGCCGGATCAGGGGAGCACGCGGATGACGGACCTACCGGGCCATATGGCCGTCGCTCTCGGGGCCGACGACATCGAGACATTGTTCGGCGCCATGGCGCGCACGATCATCGCCCATGCCGAGGAACTGACAGCGCTCGACCAGGCGATCGGCGACGGCGATCACGGTGTCAACATGAAGCGCGGCTTCGAGGCGGTAACGGCGAACCTGCCGGCCATCGCCGCGAAGCCGCTGCCGGAGGCGCTGAAGGCGGCGGGGATGGAGCTGGTGATGAAGGTCGGCGGTGCTTCCGGGCCGCTCTACGGCACGCTGCTGATGACACTGGGCAAGACCCTTCCGGCGGCGCCCGGACGCGGCGACGTCGCCGCGGCGCTGGCGGCGGCGATCGACGCGGTGAAGGCCCGCGGCAAGTCGGAGACCGGCCAGAAGACGATGCTCGACGTGCTGGCACCCGTGCAGGCCGCAGTGGCCCGCGGCGAGGATCTGGCAACGATCCGCGCGATCGCCGCCGAGGCGGCCGCGGCGACGGTGCCGATGCGCGCCACCCGGGGGCGGGCGTCGTTCCTCGGCGAGCGGTCGGTCGGCCACATGGACCCCGGCGCCCGGTCGAGCCAGCTTCTGGTCGAGGCTGTGTGTGACGCAATCGGAGATTTCGCATGAGCCTTGCCAAGACCAGCGCCGGGACACCCGCCCGCGTCGGCATCGTGATCGTGTCGCATTCGCCCGACGTGGCGCGGGGCACCGCCGACATGGTGCGCCAGATGGTCGGGACCGAGGTGCCGCTTGCCTGGTGCGGCGGCAATCCGGACGGGGGACTTGGCACCAGCGTGGAGAAGATCATCGCCGCGATTGACGCGGCCTGGTCGGAGGCTGGCGTGGCAATCCTCGTGGATCTCGGCGGCGCCGAGACCAACAGCGAGATGGCGATCGAACTGCTGCCGGAAGAGCGGCAGGAAAGGACCGTTCTGGTCAATGCCCCGCTCGTCGAGGGAGCGATCATGGCGGCGACCGAAGCCTGGGGAGGAGGCAGTCTTGACGATGTCCGGCGGACGGCCGAGGAACTGGCCCCCCGGTAACAAGCCAGAGAGACGAGATGACCGCACCCTGCACCGCCTCGGTCCTGCTGTTTCACGAGGTCGGGCTGCATGCCCGGCCGTCGGTCAAGCTGACCAAGCTTGCGAAGCGCTTCGCCTCGCAGATCGAGGTCGCCCCCGCACCGGACGGGCCCTGGATCGACGCCAAGAGCATCGTCAAGGTCATGGCGGTGAAGGCGCCGAAGGACACCGTGCTGCATTTCCGCGCCACCGGTGAGGATGCCGACCGGGCGTTGGCGGCGCTGGTGCGCCTGGTTGAAACCGATTTCGCGGACGAGGCGGTATGAGACCTGCCGCGCGATCGCCGGACAAGGTCGTGCATGTCGGACGGCCCGCCTCGCCCGGTCTCGTGCTGGGTCCGGTCATCATCGACCAGGCACGAACCGGGCCGCGTCGCGTCGCAGGCGATCCGGCAACCGAGCGTGCCGCGCTGGAAGCGGCACTGGATGAGGCGATGACGGCACTCGGCGAGCTGATCGCCGCCCATACCGGCGAGGCGGCGGACATGCTCGAGTTCCAGCTTGCGCTCGCCACTGACGAGACGCTGAGCGAGCCGGCCTTCGCGGCGATCGCCGCCGGGGCGGCGGCCGACGTCGCCTGGACCGACGCCGTCGATGCGTTGATCGCCGACTACCAGATCGCCGAGGAAGAATACTTCCGCGCTCGCGCCACCGACCTTGCCGATCTGCGGGACCGGGTGCTGGCACGTCTGAGGGGGGACGCAGAGGTTTCCGCAGTCCTGCCCGAGGCGGCGATCCTGGTCGCCGACGACATCACGCCGTCGCGGTTCCTGTCGACCGACTGGACCGGGCGTGGCATCGCGCTTGCCGCCGGCAGCGCCACCAGCCATGTGGCAATGCTGGCGCGCGCGCGCGGCGTGCCGATGGCCATCGGTCTGGGGCCGGTCGACGCCACGGACGGCGACCTTGCCCTGCTGGACGGGGAGGCAGGCAGACTGGTGGTGCGGCCCGATCCGGGCGAGCGGGCCGCCTTTGCGGACGCCCGGGGCGCGTTGGAGCGCCGCCGTGTCGCCGTGGCCGCGGCTGCCCGTCGGCCGGCGCTGACAGCCTCCGGCGAGCGGGTGCAGGTGATGATCAACGTCGCCGATCCTGCCGAACTCGACGGCATCGATCCGGCGATCTGCGATGGCATCGGGCTCGCCCGCACCGAGCTGATGTTCCATGCGGGCGCAGGACTGCCGGACGAAGCCGCGCAGCTTGCCGCGTATCGTCGGCTTATCGCCTGGGCCGCCGGGCGGCCGGTGGTCGTGCGCACGCTCGATGCCGGCGGCGACAAGCCGATCCCCGGATACACCGTCGACAACGAGCCGAACAGCTTCCTCGGCATGCGCGGCGTGCGGCTGTCGCTCAGGCACCCCGAGGTGTTCCGCGTGCAGCTGCGCGCGCTGTTGCGCGCCGCTACGGACGGCGACATCCGGATCATGGTGCCGATGGTGGCCATTCCCGGCGAGATGCAGCGCGTGCGCGGGCTGCTCGCCGAGGCTGCAGCGGCGCTGGGGCGGGAGCAGATCCCCCATCGCGTCCCGCCGCTGGGGATGATGGTCGAGGTGCCGGCGGCGGCGCTGGCGCTCGAACACTTCGATACCGATTTCGTTTCGATCGGGTCCAACGACCTCATCCAGTATGTGATGGCCGCGAGCCGCGACGCTCCCGGGCTTGGCGATCTGACCGATCCGACCGCGCCGGCGGTGCTGAAGCTCATTGCGATGACGGTGGCGACGGCCGAAGCGCGCGCCATTCCGATATCGCTGTGCGGAGATGCCGGCGGCGATCCTGCCGTCGTCCCGGCGTTGCTGGCGGCCGGACTGCGCTGCCTGTCCGTCGCGCCGTCGGCGGTCGGTGCGGTCAAGCAGGCGATCGTCGGATGGGAGCCGGCCCGCTGATGAGCGATTCCGACGCACGCGCGGCCGAGCCGGGTGAACCGATTGCTGCCTACAAGGCGCTGCTGCGCGACATCATCGACCGGCGCCCTTCGGGCACCCGCCGGCGGCTTGCCGAGGCACTCGGCAAGAATCCGAGCTTCATAAGCCAAATAACCAATCCTGCCTATCCGACGCCGATCCCCGCCGGGGATGTCGAGGTCATCCTCGAGCTGTGCCATTTCTCGCCCGACGAGCGGGCGCGGTTTCTCTCTGCCTATGCCGCCGCCCATCCCCGCCGGGCCGCGGGTGCGGCGAGCCGGCCGAAGCTCCGTCCGCTGACGCTCAACGTGCCCGATCTCGGCAGCGGACGGCGCAACGCCGAGTTCGACCGCGCCGTCCAGGATTTCGTCGCGCGGCTCGCCAGGCTGATCGATGCGGATTGAGGGAGTGCCACATCCATGAAGAAACTGATCAACGGCGTCGAGACGGTGTTGCGCGAAAGTCTCGACGGCTTCTGCGCGGCGCATTCGGATATCGTGGTGCTCGGCGAGGATCACAAGTTCGTGCGCCGGCGCGCGCTGAAGCCCGGCAAGGTGGCGCTGGTCTCCGGCGGCGGCTCGGGCCACGAACCGTTGCATGTCGGATTCGTCGGTCATGGGATGCTGGATGCCGCCTGTCCCGGGCAGGTGTTCACCTCGCCGACACCCGACCAGATGCTGGCGGCCGCCGAGGCGGTCGATCAGGGGGCGGGCGTGCTCTATGTGGTGAAGAACTACGAAGGCGACGTGATGAACTTCGAGATGGCCGCGGAGATGGCGTCCGGCACGGTCGCGACCGTCGTCACCAATGACGACGTGGCGGTCGAGGCGTCCAGCTTCTCGACCGGACGGCGCGGTGTGGCCGGCACCCTTGTGGTGGAGAAGGTGGTCGGCGCGGCGGCCGAGGCAGGCGCCGATCTCGCAAGCTGCCAGGCCCTCGGAGAGCGCGTCAACGCCCGCACCCGCTCGATGGGGATCGCGCTGACCTCCTGCACGGTGCCGGCTGCGGGCACGCCGACCTTCAGCCTTGCCGAGGACGAGATGGAGATGGGCGTCGGCATCCACGGCGAGCCCGGCCGCAGGCGCGTGAAGCTCATGCCCGCTCGGGAGATCGCCGATGAGATGGTTGCGGCGATCCTCGGCGATCTCGGTGCGGATGCCAGCGGTGAGGCGCTGCTGCTGGTCAACGGATTCGGCGGCACACCGACGATGGAGCTGTATCTGATGTATGACAACGCCCGCAAGCTGATCGAGCGTCGCGGCATTCGGATCACCCGCTCGCTGGTCGGCAACTATGTCACCTCGCTCGAGATGGCCGGCTGCTCGCTGACGGTGACCCTGCTCGATGAGGAGATCGCACGGCACTGGGACGCGCCCGTCCACACGGCGGCCTTGCGCTGGGGAATGTGAGCGGGGATTCTCTCCGACGTCATCCCGGGAACGACGCAGCCGTCTTCGGCATCGGAAGTCTTCCGGCGCGGGCAATGGTCCGATCGAGCGCTCGTCGCGGGCTATCGGCAGGGATGACGGCATTCTTGCCGCAGTCGACATCAGTGGCAGGCCATCGGCAGCCGCGCCGGCGGCCCGGAACGGGCGGCCGGGCGCGGGCTTGCGCGCAGCGGGGCGCTCGGCACCAGCCTCTCTCGCTCGCCGGCGGACAGGCGAGGCGGTCACCCCGTCCCGCTTGTCGCGGCGCCGAGTGCGGGTGGACTGGCGGGCGCGGCGTGGTATCAGTCGCTCGCGAGGATCGGAAGAGTGACCAGGCGCATCAGCGGAGACGGCTGCATGAGCACATACCAGGACATTTCGCTGGCGGTCGAGGACGGTATCGCCCGAGTGACGGTCGAGCGCGCCGAGAAGCTGAACGCGATGCGCAACCGCACGGCGGACGAACTCCGCGACGCCTTCGAGCGTCTCGAGGCCGATGCGGAGGTCCGCGCGGTGATCCTGACCGGGGCGGGGCGCGGCTTCGGCGCGGGCTACGATCTCGCGACCATCGACCCCGACGAGACGCCGGCGCTCGATCATGTGCTGGAAGCCCATTTCAACCCGCTGATCCGGCGGATGCGCTCCTCGCGCCTGCCGATCGTCAGTGCGGTGAACGGCCCCTGTGCCGGCGCCTCGGTGGGTGTCGCGCTCGCAGGCGACATCGTGCTGGCCGGGCGGTCGGCCTTCTTCTACGAGCCCTTTGTCGGCATCGCGCTGGTGCCCGACGCCGGCAACACGCTGTTCCTGCCAGGGATTGCGGGGCGCATCCGCGCCTCCGCCGCGATGCTGCTCGGCGAGCGTATCGCCGCCGAGGAGGCGATGGCCTGGGGGCTGGTGTGGCGGGTCGTCGAGGACGCCGAACTCGAGGCGCAGGCGATGGCGATCGCCGGCAGGCTCGCCCGCCTCGCCCCGGCAGCCGTTGCGGCGACCAAGCGGCTGATCGCCCGAGCGAGCGAACCTGCTCTTGATGCCCAGCTCGATCTCGAACGCGACCTGCAGGCCGAAGCGGGCCGCAGTCCCGAGATGAAGGCGGCGGTCGCGGCGTTCCTTGCAAGGCGCGCGCGGTGACGACGGACGGCGGTCCGGCTCGTCGCCTCGCGGGGCCTGACTCGCGCCATCAGCCTGGTGTCGGCGGCTCGCGTGCGTGCGGCGGGCGAACGATCGGCGCAGCCTTCTCCTCGCCGACCGCAACCCGCCGCCGCCGGCGACGGCTGCGAGACTGGTCATGACCGCGTTCTGGGTCGCGGTGCCGGTCGCCGCGGTCGCCAGCGTGCTCAACGGGAGTTTCGGATCATGAGGCCGTTCACGTTCAACACAGCCGGCAGCATCGTCTTCGGCGCGGGGGAATCGGGGCGGATCGGCGTGCTGGCCGCGGCGAGAGGCTGGCGCCGGGTGCTGGTGGTCACCGATCCCGGTCTGGTCCGGGTCGGCCTCATCGAACCGCCGCTCGCGGCGCTTGGTGAGGCGGGCCTCGACGTGGCGGTCTTTTCCGATGTCGCGGCGGACCCACCGGAACACGTCGTGCACGCGGCGACGAAGCGCGCAAGGGACCACGAGGCGGATGCCGTGATCGGCTTCGGCGGCGGCTCCTCGCTCGATGTCGCCAAGCTGGTGGCGCTGCTGGCGTCAGGCCGCGAGACGCTGCCCGAGGTCTATGGCATCGGCAATGCCCGGGGTCCGCGGCTGCCGCTGATGCTGGTTCCGACCACTGCGGGAACCGGCTCGGAGGTGACGCCGATCTCGATCGTCACCACCGGCACCCACGAGAAGATGGGGGTCGTCTCCCCGGTCCTGTTGCCGGATGTCGCGCTACTCGATCCCGACCTGACGATCGGCCTGCCGCCGGCGGTAACCGCCGCGACCGGGATCGATGCCATGGTTCATGCGATCGAGGCCCATGCCTCGGCCAGCGCCAACAACAATCCCGTGTCACGGACGCTTGCCCGCGAGGCCTTGCGGCTGATGGGCGCGGCGATCGAAACGGCCGTGCATGACGGCAAGGACCGCGCGGCGAGAGCCGACATGCTGCTTGGCTCGATGCTTGCCGGCCAGGCCTTCGCCAATTCGCCGGTGGCTGCCGTGCATGCGCTGGCCTATCCGATCGGCGGGCATTTCCACGTGCCGCATGGTCTGTCCAACGCGCTGGTGCTGCCGCACGTGCTGCGCTTCAACGCGGAGACGGCGGGCGAGGCCTATGCCGACATCGCGCCGATCGTCTTCCCCGATCTTGCCGAGATCGGCAGGCAGGCGCGCGGCGCCGCATTCGCCGACCGTCTTGCTGATCTCGCCGCCCGGTGCGGGCTGCAGCCGCGTCTGCGCGACGTCGGCATTCCGGAAGACGCGCTGGAGATGATGGCCGACGATGCGATGAAGCAGACGCGGCTGCTGGTCAACAACCCGCGGCCGATGAGCCGTGCGGACGCGCTCGCGATCTATCGGGCGGCGTGGTGACACGGAGCGAAGACGGATCCGGCAGGCCGGACAGGAAGCGCCCTTGCGGGGCCGCTGCCTTTCCCCGGCGAGACGAACTGAATCGGGGGCGAGCGGGCCGGCACCGATGACGGCAGGATCCTCGACGTGACCAATCCGGCGACGGGCGAGGAAACGTCTGGTCCGCTGGCGCCAGTCGTCGGCTTCGGGTCCGAGGACAAGGCGGAGGCGATGGCCAACGATACCGGGTACGGGCGCGCGGCATCGAATTGTGGTCTCGACGAGTATCTCGACGTCAAGTACGCCTGCCTGGGGATCTGACCCCGAGCAGCGAAGAGGACTGAACCCGATGACCATCACCCGCCATCAGACCGGACCGCGCATGAGTCAGGCCGTCGCCTATGGTGGCCTCGTGTTTCTCGCCGGCCAGGTCGACCTGGACGGCCCGGCCGCGACGGTCGGCGAGCAGACGGCGAACATTCTGCGGCGGATCGACGGCCTGCTGGCGGAGGCCGGCACCGACAAGAGCCGCCTGCTGTCGGCGACCATCTGGATCACCGATATGGCCCGCTTCAACGAGATGAACGAGGTCTGGGACGCCTGGGTGTCGCCCGGCAACACCCCGGCCCGGGCAACCGTCGAGGCGAAGCTGGCCGCGCCGCATTATCTGGTCGAGATCGCCGTGGTGGCGGCCGCCGGCGGCTGACGCCGGTCTTGACGGCGCAGGCCCCCATCGTCCTGTGCGCTGGCCAGCGCATTGGGGCAAGCCACCGATCCTGATCAACACCTGGCGCGACGCGGTGCAGGCGGCTGCGGAGACGGCGCACGATCTCGCCGATTGCGTGGCGGCGCCGATCGACGCCGCGGCCCGCATCGATCCGTCCGGCTGCGGGCTGAGCCATCGGTCGCGCTTCCGGATCGCCCTGCATGCCGGATCGGTCTCCGCGTCCTGCTGATGGCCGCGAAGAAGAGCAAGGCAGGCGCGGTGCCGCTGGCGCTGTCGGGCATGGCACCCCAGCTGCGCGAGGTGTTCCAGCTCAGCGGCCTCGCCAGGCTGTTCGCGATCCATGACGACGCGGCCGCCGCGGTTACGGCACTGTCGGCTCAGGGCGGCTCGTCGTTTCACAGACCCGATGATCCGCTCCACCTCCCAGCTTCGTCGCAATTCCTGACGCGGACCCAGTTCCCACGTCTCCCGGATTTGCGCTAAGGGAGGGCGGCCGCGGCGACGCGCGGCTGCACGGACGCGGAAGGCGGATGATGGCGAAGCCGGTCTACATTCTCAACGGGCCGAATCTCAACCTGCTCGGCCAGCGACAGCCGGAGATCTATGGCCATGAGACGCTGGCCGACGTGGAGTCCATGTGCCGGCGCGCGGCCGCAGGCCTTGGGCTGGACATCCGCTTCCACCAGTCGAATGCCGAGCATCAGATCATCGACTGGATCCACGAGGCGCGACAAGGAGCCGACGGCATCATCATCAACCCGGCCGCTCTGACACACACCTCGGTCGCCATTCTCGATGCCCTGAACGCCTGCGACTGTCCGGTGCTGGAGGTGCACATCTCGAACGTTCACAGACGCGAGGCCTTCCGACACCATTCCTATGTGTCGCTGCGCGCCGACGGCGTGATCGCCGGCTGCGGAACCCAGGGTTACGTGCTGGCGCTGGAGCGACTGGCCACGCTGCTGGGCAGGCAACACAGCGATTCCCGGAGAGGGTGAGCCGGAATCGCCGCCGCAGATCGTGACGACACGAGGAATCGGCGCAAGGCTACGGATCGACGCCGGGCGTCTTCCGGGCCGGCGACTTTGTGGCAGTTCAGCCGGCCTTGACAGCCGGTCCGCGCCCGGGCGGCACGGGCGAGGGAAGCGTTTCCCGATCGGAAGACGCGGGCTGCGACCGGCGGCCGCAGATGACGGGTGAAATGCGAGCAGATCGCATGGTGGGAGACGAGGAACAGTCCGTCCCACCCGCGCGATGCATCTGCGCCTTGCCCCATGTGTTTGCGCTTTGCGCAGACGACGACCGATTCTATGCTGCACTGCGATAGAGACGATGGTCCGGGGAGACGGTGATGACGGGCGAGCGCGACAGGCCGTGGATCTTTCGCACCTATGCCGGGCATTCGACCGCGGCGGAATCGAACCGGCTCTATCGATCCAATCTCGCCAAGGGCCAGACAGGCCTGTCCATCGCCTTCGACCTGCCCACCCAGACGGGCTATGACTCCGACCATCCGCTTGCCAGAGGGGAGGTCGGCAAGGTCGGCGTGCCGGTCTGTCATCTGGGCGACATGAGGACGCTCCTCGACGGCATTCCGCTCGAGCGGATGAACACCTCGATGACGATCAATGCGACGGCGGCCTGGCTGCTGGCGCTCTACGTCGCCGCTGCGGACGAACAGGGTGCGGACCGCGCGAAGCTGACCGGCACGACCCAGAACGACATCATCAAGGAGTATCTGTCGCGCGGCACCTATGTGTTCCCGCCGGCGCCCTCGATGCGGCTGACCACCGACGTCATTGCCTGGACCTGCCGCGAGATGCCGAAGTGGAATCCGATAAACGTCTGCTCCTACCATCTGCAGGAGGCGGGTGCGACGCCGGTGCAGGAACTTGCCTTCGCGCTCGCCAACGCCATCGCCATTCTCGACGAGGTGAAGGCCTCGGGCGCCGTCCCCGAGGCAGAATTCCCGGCTGCCGTCGCGCGCATCTCGTTCTTCGTCAACGCCGGAATCCGGTTTGTCACCGAAATCTGCAAGATGCGCGCGTTCACCGAGCTGTGGGACGAGATCACCGCGGAACGCTATGGCATCGAGGATCCCCGCCTGCGCCGCTTCCGCTATGGCGTCCAAGTCAATTCGCTCGGTCTCACCGAGCAGCAGCCCGAGAACAACGTCGCGCGCATCCTGCTCGAAATGCTGGCCGTCACGCTGTCGAAGGATGCCCGCGCCCGCGCCGTGCAGCTGCCCGCCTGGAACGAGGCGCTGGGACTGCCGCGTCCGTGGGATCAGCAGTGGTCGTTGCGGATGCAGCAGATCCTCGCCTACGAGACCGATCTTCTCGAATACGGTGACATCTTCGCCGGTTCGACGGTGATCGGCGCCAAGGTTGCCGAGCTGAAGGCGGCGGCCCGCAAGGAACTCGACACGGTGCTCGCCATGGGCGGTGCGGTGGCAGCGGTCGAATCGGGCTACATGAAGCGGGCGCTGGTCGATTCCAATACGGCCCGCCTGGACGCGATCGAACGGGGCGAGCAGATCGTCGTCGGCGTCAACGCCTTCACCGAGACCGAGCCCTCGCCGCTGTCGACCGGCACGGGCGCCGTGCTGAGCGTGCCCGAATGGGTCGAGCGCGACCAGATCGAGCGGTTGACGGCCTGGCGCGCGGCGCGCGACGCTGCAGCGGCCGCAGCGGCGCTCGCCGAACTGAAGCGGGCCGCTGCCGAGGGGCGCAACGTGATGGATGCATCGATCGCCTGTGCCCGGGCCGGCGTCACCACCGGCGAGTGGGGCGCGGCGCTGCGCGAGGTCTTCGGCGAGTATCGAGCGCCGACCGGGGTCGGTCGTGCCGCTCGCAACGATGGTGAAGGGCTCGACGAGGTAAGGGCGGCCGTGGAGCGCGCCTCGCGCCGGCTCGGCCGCAGGCTCAAGTTCCTGGTCGGCAAGCCCGGCCTCGACGGCCATTCCAACGGCGCCGAACAGATTGCCGTCCGCGCCCGCGACGCCGGCATGGAGGTGGTCTACGAGGGCATCCGCCTGACCCCTGCCGAGATTGTCGCGGCGGCGGAGGAGGAGAGTGTCCACGTGGTCGGCCTGTCGATCCTGTCCGGCAGCCACGTGCCTCTGGTCGGCGAGGTGATGGAGCGGATGCGCAAGGCCGGTCTCGAGCGGATCCCTGTCGTGGTCGGTGGCATCATTCCGCCAGAGGATGCCGAGACATTGAAGGCCGCGGGTGTCGCCGCCGTCTACACGCCGAAGGACTTCCGACTGAACGACATCATGGCCGACGTGGTCAGGATCGCCGTGGCCGGCGTCGAGAGGGAGGTGGCGTGAGCGGCCGGGATCGGGCCGGCGGACCTATCGCCGCTTGCGGATCGCCAGCACGTGAACCGACTGCCCCTTCAGGCGGGTAAAATGCGCGGCCCGCTCATGGGCGACGATGTCGATGCGGCCGTCGCGTTCCAGTTCGGCCAGCGTCCCCTCGAAACCGCCGCGCCGCCAGATCGTCGCATAGACGGTGAAGGCGAGCAGGCCGCCCGTACGGGTCGCCGCAAGGGCCGGTTCGAGCGCCTCGGCGCCGACATGGCCGTGGGTGAAGAGGCCGGACGATACCACGCCGCCGTAGCTGCCGTCAGGTACCGGGTAGGGCCTGGTTGCGTCGGCGCGGATCAGGCGTCGGTAGATTCCCCTCTCCGCGGCTCGCTCCAGCATTTCCTCGGAAAAGTCGAGCCCGTCCACCTCCACATCGAGCCGTGCCTTCAGCGCCGCAGCGGTCAGCCCGGTGCCGCAGCCCAGATCGAGCACCGGGCCACGATCCTCGTCGGTCCAGTGCCGAACCAGCGCATCGACCGCGCATTCGTGGGCCCTGTAGCCCAGCGCGCCGACGAGCAGCCGGTCGTAGACGCCGGCGCCCACCGCGTAGATACCGCGAATGAGGCTCTGTCCCGCCGACCTGATGGCGCCTTCGACGGCGCTCCTGCGCGGCACCGCGCCAGATTGTCCGCTGTCCATGGTCTTTCAACGCCCCACCACCGATGTCGTTCACGTACGGCGTTACAGGATCGGGATGACCGTATTGTAAACCTCATTCTACCGTGAGGGGGACGATCGTGACCACGGCGTTGTTCGGCGCCGACCAATAGCGCAGCTCGTAGGCGCCGGGAATGGCCGGGGCCTTGAGCCTGACCGGTCTGCCGTCGCTGGTGACGCGGACCGTCGTCTCGTGCTCTCCGGGTTCAGATCCGGGCCTGGCAACCTGGATGTCGTCACGGAATTCACCGGGACCGGTCCATTCCACCGTGAACGTCTCGCCGGCCCTGACCGGTCCGGACGGCCGCATCGTCACTTGCGGGGCGGTGACGGTGATCGGCACGCGATGCAAGACGGTGCGTGTCGGAGCAGCCCAGTAGCGCAGCTCATACTGGCCCGGTTCGACCGGCAGCTGAAGGGTTACCGGCTTGCCGTCCTGGGTGACGCGCACACGGTGGATGGCCTCGCCATCGGCGGCGCCGGGACGAACGATCTGGATGTCGTCGCGGGGGGTTCCGGGGCCGGACCAAGCAATGCGGATTCGTCGACCACCCTCGGCGGAGGCTGGCGCCGTCATCGACACCTCTGGAGCCACGACGCGGATCGGGCGGGTCGCCAGCACCTCGCGGCCCGCGCCCGACCAGTAGCGCAGTTCGTAGTCGCCGGGCTCGACGGGCGAATTCAGCGTTACCGGCTTGCCATCCTGCGTCACCCTGACGGCAAACAGGTACCGGCCTGCATCGTCTCCCGGCCGTGCGATCTGGATGTCGTCGCGTGGTGCGCCGGGCCCCTCCCATCCGACGCGGAAGCGTGCACCGCCCTCAATTTCCTCCGGCGCATCAATCTCGACGATGACCGGCATGACAGTGAGGGCGACCGTGTGCAGCACCTTCCGGTTCGCCCCCGACCAGTAGCGCAGTTCATAGTCGCCGGGCTCCACGGGTGCATCGAGGCGGACCGGCTTGCCATCGCTGGCGACGCGGGTGGTGTCGAGATAGGTACCGGGATCGGCGCCAATTGCAGCGATCTGGATGTCGTCGCGCGGCGCCCCCGGACCCTTCCAGGCAACGTTGAACACCGTGCCGGCCTCGACGGCCTCCGGCGGGGATAGGACGATCGGCCTCTCGATCACGGTGATCTGCCGGCTGGCAAGGATCACGCCATCAGCCCCGGAGTAGTAGCGCAGCTCGTAGTCGCCGACCTCGGCCGGCACGTCGAGCATCACCGGCCCGCCGTCGGAGGGCACCCGCGCTGAGAACGCGGGGCGATTCGGCTCGGCGCCGGGGCGGGCAATCTGGATGTCGTCGCGCGGCTCACCCGGCCCCTTCCAGGCGACCCGCACCCGCGTGCCTTGCTCGACGGTCTCCGGCGCATCGAACAGTACGGCCGCCTCGACGACGTTCAGCGTCGCCCGGCCGATCACCGCGCCGCCCTCGCGGTACCAGTAGCGCAGCTCGTAGTCGCCGATATCGGCCGGCGCGATCGCCCTCAGCGGCGCGCCGTCGGGGTCGATTCGGACGGTGCGGAGGTACTTGCCGTCGTCCATGCGGGGCAGGGCGATGTGGATGTCGTCGTATCGGCCGTTCGGACCGTCGTAGGCGATCTCGAAGCGAGTTCCCTGCGGAACCTCGTCCGGCACCATGATCGTGGCGGTCGGCAGGCTCACGGACGCCGGCGGCTCGGCCGGCGCGGCGACCGTCTGCCTCAGTGCCGTCTGCAGGTCGGAGGCGTTGCGAGCGTCGAGGTAGGAGCCGCCCGTGGCCTCGGCCAGGCAGGCGACCTGCCGCCCCTCCGACTCGGAGAGGCCGAATCCGACCACATGGGCGGTGAAGTCGACGCCAAGCCGTGCCAACTCCTCGCCGAGCGCGCAAGGGTCGGCGTCGCAGGTTTCGATCCCGTCGGTGACGAGGATGACCGTTGCCTTCGTCTCGGTGAACCTCATCGTCTCGGCGGCCTGGCGCACGGCAGCCGTCAGCGGCGTCTTACCTTTCGGAGTGATGCGGTCGACGATATCGGCGATGCGCGCGCCGGTACCGGGCGCGGGCGGCACAATCACCTCGATATCGGCGCAACTTCCCTTCTGGCGGTGACCGTAGGCGGTCAATCCGAGGGCGGTGTCCGCCCGCACGTTCCCCAGCACCTCGCGCATCGTGTCGCGGGCGATCTCGATGCGCGTTCGCCCTTCAATCGTTGCCCACATCGAGCCTGAGGCATCGAAGACGATCATCGTCTGCCCGGCCATGCCGGAGGCAGGGCCGAGCCCCGAGCAAAGCACCGTGGCAACGATGATCCGGTGAAGCGAGCCGGGGGAACAGTGTCGCATGACACCCTCGAAACGACAGGCAGAAGCCTCGACAGGGTTGCAAGAGTAACCGGCAGACGGATCGGCGCAAGCCTCTGCGCCACGGCGGCGGCGCAGTCGGGCGGCTAACCGCCGATATGTTCGGAAAGCTGCTTCTCGAGCGCAGCGATCAGGGCGCGCGCGAGCCGGCGGGTGTCGAGCGGTGCGTCGGCGACCGCCGCAAAGCCCGCCGCCTGCAGGAAATCCTCGTCGAGATTGGCGCGGCCGAGCGCGACCAGCGGCGGCAGGCCGTCCCCGCCGAGATCGCCGAGCGCCTTCGCCAGAGCGAGACCCGCCAGGCCGTCCATGGCGACATCGAGGAGGATCGCGTCGAACGGTTCCCGGGCCATGCGCAGGATCGCCTCCTCGCCGCACCCCACCGCGACATGCTCCAGACCGAGCCGGTCCAGCAGGACGCCAACCAGCAGGCGATTGACCGGATTGTCCTCGACGAGCAGCACCCGGGGTCGCGGATAGTCGATGCCCGCAACCGGCGCGGCGGTCTGCGTCGCGCCGCCATCCGCGCGCGGGCTCAGGTCGGCTAGGGCGACGGCAAGGTCGTCATGGCGGAGCTTGTTGCGGCGCGCAGCCGCCAGCTCGGCCAGCGCATCGAGGCCCGCTGCGTCGTCCTTGCCGGAGTCGCCGAATGCCACGTCAGGTCTTTCCCGCATCACCGATGCACGGTTTGCGGTGTCCGCGACCGCTCCGTGCCACATGGCAGCGCCCCCGCCAGCCGATCTCGGTGGGGCCGGCGGGGGCGGCGCCTCCCTGTTTGTTGCGAGGATGATAGATCGGGCCGCTTAAGGGAAGACCAACGAAGATGCTTTCCGATGCTTAAGGTAAACGTCTCCCGCAGTCCCGCCAGGCGGCCCGCGCAGAGGCGGTCCGTACATGCGGCGGCCCGGTCGCCGGTTGACCTCCCCCGCGCCTGATCCCTAAGGTCTGCCGGCGTCCGACGGGACCGGTCTCGGCCAGGCGGCGTCTGCGACCCCAGCATTGGCGGCCCGCCCGTGAGCGACACACTCCTCCAGATCGCCTACATTGTCCTGCCGGTGTTCGGGCTGATGGGCCTCGGGCTCGGTTCGGCGTGGACGGGCTATCTGTCGGAAAGCGTCGGCGAGGCGCTCGGCGATTTCGTCTTCCTGGTGGCGTTGCCGCTGTTGCTGTTCCGGACACTGGCGACGGCGGAAATGCCCGACCAGTCGCCCTGGCCGCTGTGGATCAGCTATTTCGGAGGACTGGCCGTGGCATGGATCGTCGCGGACCAGATGATCCGTCGAATGTTCGGGCGCGACTTCAAGGCCGGTGTGATCGCCGGCGTCTCCGCCGGGTTCTCTAATGCGGTGCTGTTCGGTGTGCCGCTGGTCTTCACGGCCTTCGGCGAGGCGGGGGCGGTGCCGCTGCTGCTGGTGGTTGCAGTGCAGCTTCCTGTGATGATGACGGTCGGAACGATCCTCATCGAGCAGGCCGCACGGCGCGACGGCAGCCACATGGGACCGATCTCGCTGCGCTCGATTGCCGGCTCGGTCGCCTACAACCTGATCCGCAATCCATTGATCATCGGCGTCCTGGCCGGGCTCGCCTGGCGATTCGCCGCGTTTCCTTACGATGGCATACCCGCGGTGATCGTCGATCGGCTGTCGGCGGCGGCGTTGCCCTGCGCTCTGTTCGCGCTCGGCATGAGCCTGCGCAGATACGGCATCCGCGGCCATGTGCTGCCCGGCGTGCTGCTCGCCGGGCTGAAGCTGATCGTGATGCCGGCCATCGTCTGGTTGCTGGCGGCAAAGGTGTTCGGGCTGCCGCCGCTGTGGACCACGGTGGTCACGGTCGTCTCCGCCTGTCCGACCGGGGTCAACGCCTGGCTGATCGCCAACCGGTTCCGCACCGGCCACGCGATCGCCGCCAACACCATCTCGATCAGCGCTGCGGCGTCGCTGCTGACGATGTCGTTCTGGCTGGCGGTCCTCGGCGTCTAGAGCGGTTCGCCGGTTGACGGGATCGATGCACGGGTCCGACCGCTTGTTTCCTCGCTGTTGCGGCGGGGGAACCGGTGCCGGCTGGTCCGGCAGCGCTAGCGGTCCGCCGGCAGGCCTGCCATCCGGCGGATGTCGCGGGGGCTGTGGCCGGCCTCGCGCAGTGCCCTCAGCGAGAGGTCGCGCCGGCTCTTCGCCAGCTTCAGCCCGTCGGGGCCGGTCAGCAGCCGGTGGTGGGCGTAGGCCGGCGCCGGAAGTCCGAGCAGCACCTGCAGCAGCCGGTGGACAGACGTCGCCCAATACAGATCGCGGCCGCGCGTCACATGGGTGATTCCCTGCAGCGCATCGTCGACGACCACGGCGAGATGATAACTGGTCGGTGACCCCTTCCGGCAGATGACCACGTCGCCCCAGGCTGCGGGATCGGCGCTGATGCGCGCGCCGCGGCTCGAAAGGTCGAATGCGTCACGATAGAACGCCTCGCCATGCTCGGACCAGCTGAGGCTGTCGGGGATGGTGGCGAGCGCGCGGGCGATGTCGAGTCGCAGGGCGACCTCGCCCGCTTCGGCCCGGCCGATCGCGGCCCGGTCGGCGCGGACGGCGCGGCAGGTGCCCGGATAGAGCGGGGCGCCGTCCGGGTCGCGCGGCCAGATGATGCCCTGCGCCTCCCGCTCGGCGACCGCGGCGGCGATGTTGGCGCGCGAGCAGCTGCAGGCGAACAGCAGACCCATGTCTGCGAGGCGCGCTGCGGCGGCGCGATAGTCGTCGAAATGCTCGGACTGGCGCCGCACCGGCTGCTCCCAGGTCAGTCCGAGCCAGGCGAGGTCGCGCAGGATGCCGGCTTCGTAGACCGGACGGCAGCGGTCGCGATCGATGTCCTCGAGTCGCAAGAGGAACCTGCCGCCGAGTCGGTCGGCGGCCCCGTGCGCCAGCAGGGCCGACAGCGCATGGCCGAGATGCAGCTCGCCGTTCGGACTGGGCGCGAAACGCAGGATCGGGATCTCGGCCATCGGCCTCCGTCGGATCGCAGGAGCGGTGTGGCGACCGGCCGGGCCGGCCCCTGATCGGGTACCACGCCCGGCCGCCGCCGACTATGCTCCAGGCGATGCAGGCTCCCCGACCTGAACGCCTCGACACGCCCGGCGCTCTCGAGGCAGCGCTCGATGCGCTCGCGGACCGCGACGACCTGATCGCGCGGCTGCGCGCGGCGGTCGATCCGCCGGTGCTGCGCCGGTATCCCGCCGGCCTGGCCGGGCTGGCGCGCATCGTCGTCGGCCAGCAGGTCTCGACGGCGAGCGCCGAGGCAATCTGGACGAGGCTGTCGGCCCAGGTCGATCCGCTCGATCCGGCGGCATGGCGGCAGACCGGTGAGGCGGCGCTGCGCGCGGCCGGCCTGTCGCGCCCCAAGATCGGTACGCTGATGGCCTTGGCGGACGCGATCGCGTCCGGCGGGCTAGATCTGGGCCGATTGGATCGGCTCGACGCCGAGACGGCCCGGGCCGAACTGGGCCGGATCCGCGGGATCGGCCCCTGGACCGCGGAGGTCTATCTGATGTTCTGCCTCGGCCATGCCGACAGCTGGCCGGCGGGCGATGTCGCCCTGCAACATGCGGCCGCGGTGGCCATCGGCCTGCCGGGGCGGCCCGATGCGCGCGCGCTGGCAAGGCTCGGCGAACGATGGCGTCCCTGGCGCAGTGCCGCCGCGCATCTGCTGTGGGCCTACTACCGCGCGCTACGCGGCCGGGCGGGCGTTTCGGCCTGACGATCGCCGCAGCGGCGCACGGCAGCTCCGGTAGCGCCGGCTCGCGTCTCCCAGCTTCACAAGACTGACACCGGGCCTATACTATATATCGTCGTGCCCGCCCGAGGGCGGCGCAAGACTGCGGTGGAGTGCTGTTCTTGACGGTCGTCTCGCCCGAAGCCTGTCCCGCGCTCGTCCTCAATGCGGACTTTCGTCCGCTCAGCTATTTCCCGTTGTCGCTGTGGTCCTGGCAGGACGCGGTGAAGGCGGTGTTCCTGGATCGGGTCAACATCGTGTCGGAGTATGATCGGACTGTCCGAAGTCCGAGCTTCGAGATACGCCTGCCCAGCGTCGTCTCGCTGCGCGAATATGTCCGACCCGCCGCCTATCCCGCCTTCACCCGCTTCAACGTCTTTCTCCGCGACCGCTTCACCTGCCAGTATTGTGGCGCGCAGGACGATCTCACCTTCGATCATCTGATCCCGCGCTCGCGCGGCGGCCAGACCGTCTGGGAGAATGTCGTCGCGGCCTGCTCGCCCTGCAATCTGCGCAAGGGCAGCCACCATCCGCGTGAGGTGGACATGTGGCCGCAGCAGATGCCGTATCGGCCGACCGCCTTCGATCTTCAGAAGAACGGCCGGCTGTTCCCGCCGAACTATCTGCACGAAAGCTGGCTCGACTATCTGTACTGGGATACCGAGCTCGAACCGTAGGTTGGGCTATCTCAGAAGTGCTGCTCTGAGCGACACGGCCGACAGGGCGAGCGAAATCACCGCGTTCCAGGCTGCCAACGACAGGCCAAAGATGAGCAGTGCCGGCTCGTCACAGCGGATCAGGACGGCTTCGTTCAGGCTGTCGAGCAGTCCGCCTGTGGCCGAGGGACCGCCGGTGCCGACCGCGCAGTCGCTCGGACCGGCCCACAGCTTCCATTCGACGCCGGCGTGATAGGCCGCCAGACCGGCCCCGTACAGGAACAGGAGGCCGACGAGGCCGATCAGCGCGCGCGGCAGCCGCCGGCCCTCTGCGAGGCGTGTCGTGACGAGCACCACGGCGGCGAGCGGGATGCCGGCGTAGTAGGGAAGGCGCTGGTCGAGGCACAGCGGGCAGGGCGCGTAGCCCATCAGCTCGAAGATCCACGCGCCGGCAATCGTCGCGGTGCCGACGAGAACGACGAGGATCGCCGCGACGCGGACCGGATCGGACTTCGGGATCGACACGGCAGGGGCTCTCATGGCGGCGGCGTCTCCGACAGACTCCGGACCGAGCCGGAGCATGCGACTGCTCTTGGCTAGAACATGTAGCGGGCGACAACGAAACCGCCCAGCAGGAGCACCACGAATGCGGTGAACACAAGGCCGAGGCGCCGCTCGATGAAGTCGCGGATCGGCGGGCCGAGCCAGTAGAGCAGGCCGGCGACCGCGAAGAAGCGCAGACCGCGCGACAGGATGCTCGCGACGATGAAGATCGGCAGCGACAGGCCGGTGGCGCCGCTGGCGATGGTGATCACCTTGTAGGGAAACGGGGTCAGACCGGCCATGAAGACGATCCAGGCACCCCACTGGTTGTAGCGGGCCGCGAACTCGGCGAACTTGTCGGCGTAGCCATAGACCTGAAGGATCGGCTGGGCCACCGTCTCGAAGAGGAAGGCGCCGATCACCCAGCCGAGCAGGCCGCCGAGGACCGAGGCGACGGTGCAGATGGTGGCGAACTGCCAGGCCCGGCGCCGCTCGGCGATGACCATCGGGATCAGCAGGACATCGGGCGGAATCGGAAAGAACGAGCTCTCGGCGAAGGAAACGCCGGCGAGCGCACGGGTCGCCTGCCGGTGGGCGGCAAGGCTCATCGTCCAGTCATAGAGACGGCGCAGCATGGCGGGGGATGTACGCGCTTCGCCGGGGCGTGTCCATCGCCGGTGATGCCGAGCCGCGGACAGGGTTACGGCCCGGCCGCCGCCGTCCTGCTGGACTTGCCGTGCCGGCTCGTGGCAGATAGCCCGTGCGCGCCGAAACGGGCGCGACGCTGTGCGGGCGTGGCGGAACTGGTAGACGCGCCGGACTCAAAATCCGGTTCTGGTGACAGAGTGTCGGTTCGACTCCGACCGCCCGCACCAATCCCCCCCTCCCTTCCGCAGTTCTTTCCGGTCACACACCACCCTGATTGGCGATCTGTCGGCTGTGGTGCCGGTGACGGCGCTCCGGGCGGCGCCGGTCTTCTCGCAGGAGCCGCCGCGGCGTCCGCAGCCAAGACAATCCTGCATGGCCAGATCCCCGGAATCGCTGGTTGACAATCGCGTGAACAAAAAACATGACTCTCAAAGTCATATTTTAAGCGTGTATCGCGTCGGGGCAGGGGGCTGGAGTTGAGTGGGCGTGTTGTTGGTGCCGTGCGCGTTGCGGCGGCCTGCGTCGTGGCCGGCTGCGCGACGCAGGCTCCGAACGTGGATGCCTATGTCACCGATATCGGGTCGGGCGAGACGGTCGTCGTCTCTCCCGGTTGGCCATCCGCCGTGTCGCTGGCATCGCCGCCCGTGCATCTGCCGCCGACCTGGCATCTGCGGCGCGGCGCCCAGCTCAATCAGGAACTGCAGGCGTGGGCGCGGGAGGCCGGCTGGACGCTGCTGTGGCGGCCGGATTTTTCCTGGCGCGTGGCCGAGGACGCGGTGTTCGCCGGATCGTTCGAGGAGGCCGTCTAGGCCGTGATCGCCGGTCTCTATGCCGACGGCGAGCCCGTTCGCCTGCTGCTGTGGCTGGACAACCGGGTCGCGGAGGTCGTCAGCGATGCGCGGGTTTAGCCGCCTGACCCTGGCCCTGCCTGCAGCGGCCGCGCTCGGCGGCTGCGTGCTGACGGAGGCTCCCAGGCAGATCGCCGCTGACCAGGCGACGGCGCAGGCGCTGGCCAACGACATGGTGTACTCCGCCGGCTCGCGGGCGGTGACGGTGCACGAGCGGCCGAAGATCGCCGGCGACAAGGTGGCGCTGCGGTCGCAGGACGAGCTGCCGGCGCTGTTCCAGACTCCCGTCGTGCTGGCGGCGAGCGGACAAACGCTCGATTCGATCCTCGGGGCCCTGTCGGAGACCTCCGGCATGCCGATGCGGATCACCGAATTCGCATCCGATGGCGGCGGCAGCGCGGCCGCCTCGACGGGCACCTCGGCACAGTTGGCCGCGCGCCTCAACAAGCCCCTGTCGGTGAACTGGGAAGGTCCGCTGCGCGGCATTCTCGACCAGCTCGCGCGCGACAGCGGTCTCTACTGGCGCTACGACCCAGGTCTCAGGCGCGTCGAGTTCTATCTCTACGAGACCCGGCATTTCGCCGTCAGCCTGCCGATGGGTACGCGCACGGTGACGGGCTCCATCTCCGGCGCCGCGTTGACACCTTGCGTGGTGCACATCTGCCGGACCGGTGTCGCGTCGACCCGGGCCGTGTCGTTGCGTTTCCGATCGGCCCGCCGCTGTGGGGGGCGAAGAAGGAAAGACGCGGTCCGACGGGGGCGAGGCGTCGGACCGCGCAGCCTTCCCCCACCTGTCTGCGGGAGCGGGGGAAACGCGAGTAGAGGTCAGGTAGGGCTTGCCGTATCAGTTCTCCGGATCGTCCGACCGGGGGCCGACGTCGCGGGCCGGCCCATCGCCGCCGCGCCAGTAGCCGTGCGGATGCGGACCGCGAGGCTGCCAGCCGTGCCAGGAACCCCCATCGGAGCCCCCCTCGAACATGCGCACCAGCCGATCGGTGGGCCGCAGGAACTCTTCCGACGTGATCTGGCCGTCGCCGTCCGGATCGAGGAACTGGAAGGATCGGACCATGATCGGCCGGGTGATGTCCCGGAACAGAGCGTCATACTCCTCGAGCGACAGGCGCCCGTCGCCGTCGCGATCATGTCTGGCGAAGATGTCGGAGCGGAAGGTCTCGATCTCCTCGGCAGACAGGCGCCCGTCGCCATCCTTGTCGGCAAGCTCGATGACGCGTTGCATCATCATGAAGCGCATCATGCCGCCCATCGGCCCGCCCATCTCCCCGGGCGGCATGGCGCGCCAATGATGGCGATAGCTGGTCAGCCTGACCGGTCCGGATGTCATCATGCCGGCCTCCGGCGAGCTGTCGGACCAGCCGATCCGATGACCGCCGGCCACCGCCGCCGAGGCGAGGCCGACCGTGATGGCGACGGCTGCCGCAGCGATCGCCAGGGACGTAGACGTCTTCATCTCAAGACTCCTGATGTCTCGTGCGTCCGACTTGACGGGCATTTGACGGGCGACCGGTCGCAGGAGTTTGTCAGCGAGCGCCCGATTTGTATCGGACTGTGTCGAATCGCCCGCCGGGCCGTGTCCGCGCCGGCTCGGCCGCCCGGATGGATACCGATCGCGGTGAAGTCGACCGTCGGATAGTAGGACGCCTGCCGGTGGATCCGGCCGCGCTGGGCCTCCGTCAGCGCTGCGCCGCGCCCGACGATGCCCTGGTTGAACAGGACGGGGCGGGTCGCGGCGGCGGCGATCGCCCGGTCGATGTCGGTTGCCGACGCCTCGAGGCCGAGCCGGCGGACAAGACCTGCCACGACGGCGGGCGGATCGCGCACCAGATCCTCGTAGCGCACCAGCACGGCATCAGGACACGACAGCCACGAGACGTAGAAGTCGATGTACCAGGGCGCAACCATGTCGACGACGAAGTCGAGAAGTTCGTCGTCCAGGGCGAGAACCTCGGGCGTGACCAAGGCCTGCGGCAGTTCGGACCAGTTGCTGCGCAGGTGGTCGGCGAGGCTGACCAGGCAATCGAAGATATCGCGCACCAGGACCACGGGCTTCAGGCCGAAGCGGCTGATCTGACGGCGGGTTCCATCGTGGAAGCGCACATGATGCTGGGCCACGAAATCGTGGAAGCCGGCGCCGGCGAGTCGGTGCGCCGACAGTTCCTGCTCCGCGCGTCCGGCGCCCTCGCTGATCCAGGCCGCCCGCATGCCGGGCAGTCCGGCCAGGATCGTGCGCAGCCAGGTCGAGCCGGACTTCGGGAAGCAGGCGAGAAGGATCCGATGGCGCCGGCCTCCCAGCCGTTGCAGCCTGGGGGCCGCACGGACGATGTACTGCTGGGCGGCGCGGACGGCGGTCGAGGCGCACAGGGCTACCAGCCCGGAGCCTGTGCAGGCGGCGGCGCGGCGGGCCGCAGGTGACGGCCGCCGGGTCATCCGACATTCTCCGCCGTTGCGAGCGGCCCGGTCGGGCCGACGGCCTCCGGCTGAGCAAGCCGTCCGGCACCGGCGATCAACAATGCGGCGATCATGCCCGCGAGAACCGCGGCACAGGCAAGTCGACGGGTTATCATTGACGGTATCACTGGCAGTCGGGAGCCCCCTGCCCGATGGACGGCAGTTTCGGTCCGGCCTGTCGCGGAGATTTGCGCGCCGGGGACCGTTTGGTCACGCCCTGTGTCGGACCCCGGCCGTGGAGACCTTGTGATACAAATTCATGGCGGCGCATGCCGGCTGCGACTGTATGTTCCGCCCCATGGAAGGCCAACCGCACATTCTCGTCGTCGACGATCACCGCGACATCCGCGAGCTCGTCGGACGCTATCTGGGCAAGAACGGCTACCGGGTGTCGACGGCCGACGGCGCGCCCTCGGCGCGCAAGATCCTGAAGTCCTCCGCCATCGATCTCGTCGTCCTCGACATCATGATGCCGGGGGAGGATGGCCTGTCGCTGTGCCGTCACCTGCGCGAGACGACGGACATACCCGTCATCCTGCTCACCGCGATGGCGGAGGAGACCGACCGGATCGTCGGGCTGGAGATTGGCGCCGACGACTATCTGGTCAAGCCGTTCAACCCGCGCGAGCTGCTCGCGCGGATCCGTTCGGTGCTCAGACGTACCCAGGCACTGCCGCCAAGCCGCGAGCCGAAGCCGGGTCCGGCCTACCGGTTCGCGGGATGGCTGCTCGACCCGGGCCGGCGCGAGCTGGTGCGCGAGGACGGGGTGGCAATGCCGCTGTCGACCGGCGAGTTCAGGCTGCTCGTCGCCTTTCTCGACCGCCCCGGTCTCGTGCTCACCCGAGACCAGCTGCTCGACATCACGCGCGGCCGGGAAGCGGCCCCGTTCGACCGGTCGGTCGACAACCAGGTCAGCCGGCTGCGCCGCAAGATCGAGCCGGATGCGCGCAATCCGACCCTGATCAAGACGGTATGGGGCGGCGGCTACTGCTTCAGTGCCGAGGTCGAGCGGACATGAGGCTCATGCCGCGCAGCTTCACCGGCCAGCTGGCGTTGCTGCTGGTGATTGCGCTGCTGGTCGCGCAGGCGGCCGCCATCCTGATCTACAGCCACGAACGGCTGCAGGTGGCGCGTGACATGTTCCAGGAGTCGATCGTCGAGCGCACGGCCGCCATCCTGCAGCTGCTCGAGGACGCACCGGAGGAACTGCATTTCCGGATGCTGGACACCGCGAGTTCGCCGTTCTTCCGCTTCTCGACCTCGGCGCAGGCCCGCACGCCGCGGCAGGAAACGGCCGAGGCCGAACTCGCCGCACGTACCCTCGCCCGCCAGCTCGGCATACCGCCGCGCCGGGTGATCGTGGCGCTCGGGCAGGGCGCGAGGGAAAGTCGGTGGCCGGCGCTTCAGGTCGTCAGGATGCTGGTCCCTGGCGTGAAGCGCCCGGACCCAAGGAACGCCGAACCGCCATACTGGTTGCGGGTCTCGATCGCCATGCGCAACGGATCGTGGCTCAACCTGGCGGTTGGGCCACCGCCGGGCCCGCCGCCGTTCGGCCGGCCATTCCTGATCAGCCTTGTCCTCTCATCGCTGGCGACACTGGCGGTGGCGATGCTCGTGGCCGGACGGATGGCGCGGCCGATGCGCCGGCTCGCCGATGCAGCCGATCGGCTGGGCCGTGGCGAGCAGGTCGAGCCGCTGCCAGAGACCGGCCCCGACGAGGCACGACGGACCGTGCGGGCGTTCAACACCATGCGCGAGCGCCTCGGACGCTTCGTAAGCGATCGCACGACAATGCTCGCTGCGATCTCGCACGACCTGCGCACGCCGCTGACCAGCCTGCGGCTGCGCGCCGAGATGGTCGAGGACGAGGAGACCCGCGACAGGCTGGTCGAGACCATCGAGGAAATGCGCAGCATGAGCGATGCGACGCTGGCATTCGTGCGCGCCGATCAGGCTGGGGAGGAGACCCGCGCCGTCGATCTGGCAGCCTTGGCCGAAAGCGTCGTCGAGGATCTTGCCGAGCTTGGCCAGACGGCGACGCTGGAGGAGGGCGATCATCCCGTGGTGCGATGCCGCCCGGTTGCTGTCAAGCGGGCGCTGCGCAATCTGGTCGAGAACGCCGTCCGTTACGGACGTGACGTCCGGGTCGTTGTGACCGGCAAGGGCGGTGAGGCGGTGATCCGGGTCTCGGACCGCGGTCCGGGCCTGCCCCCGGAGGATCTCGACCGGGTGTTCGAACCGTTCGTGCGCGGCGAGACGTCCCGCAATCGCGAGACGGGTGGCCTCGGTCTCGGTCTGGCCATCGCCAGGACCATCGCCCGCAGCCACGGTGGCGACATCCGCCTCCGCAATCGGCCGGAGGGCGGACTGGAGGCGACCCTGTCGATCCCCGTGTCAACCTAGCATCCGGCCGGGCGCGGCCGCAGGGCAGGGAACCGCGGCCCGGACTCTGCTGCCGTCATGGCGGGGCCGTGCGGACCGAAGCCGGCAGCAGGCCGGATGCATTCTTTACCATATGTTCAAGGCGGAGGGGCGATAGTCCTGTACGGACCGGAGCCCTGACCGAGCAGCATGCGTCTGCCACTGCCCCTCCCACGTCACGCGCTGGCCGCGCTCCTGTCGGGCGGCGTGGCGCGGCACGTAGCGCTGACGGTGTTCGTCTGCGGGCTCATCGCCAGCGCTCTTGCGGCCGTACCCTCCTACATGAGCGCCAAGGCGCGATTCATCGAGGGATTGCGCGGGCATGCGACGGCCCTGTTCGTCGCCGCGGTCGACCCGTCGCGCTACCCGGGGGTGGACAGCCTTCTGCGCCTTGGTGAAACGGTGATGTCGCAGTCCAACATCGTCGGCGGAACCATCTACAGCGGTGCCGGCGAGGAGCGGGGGCAGTTCGGTACGCCGCCCGATCTCGACTGGACGAATGCGCGCCTCGGGCGGGAGGTCACCCGGTTCACGCCGCTGGACGGATCGTTCGAGACCTATCTTGCGCCCGAGGTCACCGGCATTCCCTACGGGATCATGCTGCGCCTTGATGCGAGGGATGGCTGGGCGCGGATCGTGACCGATCTCCAGGAGCGCTTCCTGGTCTCGGCGCTTGCCGCGCTGTTGGTCGCGATCGCCAGCGGCCTTGCCGTCTCGGTCTGGGTCGCCCAGCCCGTGCGCTCGATCGCGGCGGCGGTCGACAATGCCCTCAACGATCCGGCCGAAGCGACCAGGCTGCTCGCCCGCGTGCCGCAGCGCGACGAGCTCGGCCGTCTGGCGCAGGCGATCGACCAGCTGCTGTTCTTCACGGCCGCCTCGCAGGAGGAGGAGCTGATGCCGGTCTTGATGATGCTCGACCAGTGCGCGCACGGCATCCTCATCATGTCGGCCGAGGGACATCTCATCTCGGCGAACCCGGCGGCGCTGCGGCTGTTCGGAGTGCGCAGCCTTGCAGCCCTCAGGGCCCGGCCGCCCGACAGACTTCTCCGGTTCGAGCAGCGGCCGGTCGAACCGCTGGCTCTCGTCGCGAAGGGGCCGGTGATCGGCCATGGCGAGATCCTGCGCGGCGATGGGGAAATCCCGTGTCTCGTTTCTGGCGATTCGATCCGTGGCCGAAACGGCGAGATCACGCGCCGCTTCCTAATGCTGGTGGACATGCGGGGGCTGCTCGACGAGGTGCGCAACGAGGTTCTCAACCGGCAGCGGGCGGAACGCGAGGTCGCCCGGCTGGTGCTCGATCTGCGCCGCGCGCGCAAGGCCTTCGATGCCTGTCTGGTGCTGCTGGAACTGGACGGGGCGGACGCGCCCCGGGCAAATGCAGTGACGGTGCAGCCGGACGAACTGATCGACGCCTGGATCGAGCGGCTCGCCGCCGAATCGACGGCCGCGCCGAAGCTGTTCCGCGCGGCTCTGCCGCCGCTACTCGGCGATCCGGGCGAACTGCGCCGCCTCGTCGACATGGCTCTCGAGATCGTCAGGATGCGCAGTTCCGCCCCAATCCCGCAGATGAGGATCGTGGCGACGGTCGAAGATGAGGAGACCGCGCTGTTCGTCGTCAGCGAGATTTCGCAGCAAGACGGCAGCGATACGGTGGCGCCGATCGCACGGGCAGAAGATGCTGCCATCTTCCTTGCTGCCCTGTCGGTGCTGTGCCGTCGCCAGCAGGGGGCGCTGCAGAGTGCAGCGGCACGCGACAACGGCAACGCCGTCGCGGTGCGGCTGCGGATCGACCGGACGACCATGGAACTGACCGGACAGGGCCGGTCGGCGGCCTGAGACGGTTCCGGCATCGCCCTGCCTGCCGCGATTTTCGCCGCGCACCTCGGGCCCGGCCGCGGCCGACTTTGCGTCGGGCCGGGAATCCGGGTAACAAGGAACCATGATCACCCGCCGGCGACCCAGTCCGCCGGAGCGTCGCGGCCGCTGGCGTGCGCTGCTCCTGGCATTCGCAGCCGGCTGGTCCGTGCTGTTCGCCCCGAGCGAGGGCGAGGCCGGCCCAGCCCTGGTCTTCGACGCGCGCAGTGGCGAGGTGCTGCATGCCTACGGAGCCTACACGCCCTGGCATCCCGCCTCGCTGACCAAGCTGCTCACGGCATATGTCGTGTTCGACGCGGTGCGCAGCGGGCGCGTCTCGCTCGACAGTCCGGTCAGGATCTCCGAATACGCCCTGTCGCAGCCGCCCAGCAAGATGGGCTTTGCGGTGGGAACCGAGATCAGCCTGGAGTACGCGCTCCGCATCCTGATGGTGAAGTCGGCGAACGACATCGCCGTTGCCGTCGGGGAGGCGATTTCCGGCAGCGAGCAGGCCTTTGTCGCGGAGATGAATGCGACCGCGCGGCGGCTTGGCATGATCGACAGCCATTTCGTCAACCCGCATGGACTGCACGATCCCGCACAGCGCACGACGGCGCGCGACATGGGCATCCTCGCTCGCGCCCTGATCCGCGACTTTCCGCAGTATCAGCGCTTCTTCGACATCGAATCGATCCGGGTCGGCCAGGCGGTGATGACCAATCACAACAAGCTGATCGGCCGCTTCCAGGGCGCCGACGGCATGAAGACCGGCTATATCTGTGCCTCAGGCTTCAACATCGTCGCTACCGCAACGCGCGGCGGACGCCGGCTGGTTGCGGTGGTACTCGGCGGCATGACCGCGGCGCAGCGCAACGAGGTGACGGCCGGGCTGCTCGAGGCGGGGTTCGCCGCCGGCACGGGCAGCTTCGGGCTGTTGTCGGGCAACCGCACGACGCTGGACAGCCTGCACCGTCCGGTGAACGTCGGCGCGCCCATCGATGTCAGTCCATATGTCTGTCAGAAGAAGAAGGCGCCGCCGGAGATCCTTTCGTTCGGAACGGAGGCGACGACGGTAGCGGCAGGCAGACCCTCGGAGGCAGATGGCGCACGCATCATCGACAATGCCGGCGCTGGCGTCCTTGCGCTTGCCTCCGCACCGGTCATGGGGCTGCCGGCGGCGCGGGTGGCGACCGATCCTCTGGTGGCCTTCGATGTACCGCTGCCAAGGCCCAATCCCTTCCGTCAGGCGTCGCCGACCGGCCCCGCCGTGCCGGCGCCGCCGGCAACGCCGGTGTCGACGATGGCAAAGCCGCGGCCGATGGTCGATCCGTTCGAGCCGCGGCCCAATCCGCTGCGCTGAACCGGTCTCCTGCCCGGGCCGCTCTCATCCGTCCTTGCGGCGGATCAGGAACCGGAAGATCGGACCTGCGCGCGTCTGCTCGACGAGATGGTGGCCCGACTCCGCGCAGAAGTGCGGAATGTCGATGACGGAGGCGGGATCGGTTGCCTCGACCGCGAGAAGATCGCCGGGCTCAAGCCCTTGCAGCGCCTTGCGCGCCTTCAGCACCGGTAGCGGGCACAGCAGGCCCTTCACGTCGAGCTCCGCCACCATGTCGTCTCCTTTGCCGCTGACCGGGGATGGGAACCATTCTGCCGCCGCGATGTCAAATCGCGACCGGTTCCATTCGCCGCAGCAGGGTGGTACTCAATGAGGCAACAGGACGAGCACCTTTCGCCAAGAACCAGCTCGCAAATTCCGGTTGAGTGGCGCGACGACCATGATCCGGGGGAGGATATGGGGCTCATCGAACGGCTGCGCAGCGAGTATCTCTACGCCGCAGGTGCGCTGCGTATCCTCAGGCGTGTCACGCCGATCGCCAGGAACCGGACCCGGACATTTCCCGACGTCCTCGACGATCTGGCGGCGCAGCATGCCGACAGCGTCGCGATTCTCGACGAGAGCCGTAGCCTGACCTACCGCGGCTTGCTCGCCCGCTCGAACCAGTATGCGCAATGGGCGCGCGCGGCCGGCATCGGCAAGGGCGATACGGTTGCGCTGCTGCTCTCCAACCAGCCCGAGTATCTCGCCGTGTGGATGGGCATCATACGGGTCGGTGGCATCTGTGCGCTGCTCAACACAAACCTGACCGGGGCGGCGCTGGCGCACTGCATCAACATCGTCGGCGCCCGCCATGTCATCGTCGGTGCCGAGCTGATCGGCGCCTACGAGACGGCCGAGCCGTTGCTGACGGGCGGGCCGCAGGCATGGGTGTCGGGACGGACCGCCTCGGGCCGGGAGCGGATCGACTATGCCCTCGAGCAGTTCACCGGCGAGGCGCTGCCGCGGTCGGAGCTGCCGGGGCTCACCATCGACGACCCGGCGCTGTACATCTACACCTCCGGAACGACCGGGCTGCCGAAGGCGGCGGTCATCAACCACTACCGCATCCAGGCGATCATGGCGGGCTATGCCGCGCTCTGCAACTCCAGGGCGAGCGACCGGATATATATCGCCCAGCCTATGTATCACACCGCCGGCGGCGTGCTGGCGCCCGGCATCGCGCTCATGAACGGCGGCTCCTGCTTCGTGCGCGAGAAGTTCTCGGCCCGGCAGTTCTGGGACGACATCGTCGCCCACGACTGCACGATGTTCCAGTACATCGGCGAACTGTGCCGCTACCTGCTCAACGCGCCGACGAATCCCAACGAATCGCGCCACAAGATCCGGCTGTGCAATGGCAACGGGCTGCGGCCCGACATCTGGATGGACTTCAAGACCCGCTTCCGCATCCCGCAGATCATCGAATGGTACGCGGCGACGGAGGGCAACGTCACGCTGTTCAACCTCGACGGCAAGCCGGGCGCCGTCGGTCGCATCCCGAAATGGCTCGAAAGGCGCTTCATGACCAAGATCGTCCGCTTCGACGTGGAGTCGGAGAAGGTCGTGCGCGGCGCCGACGGTTTCTGCATCGAATGTGGGCCTGACGAGGTCGGCGAGGCGATCGGACGCATCCTGATCGACCCGAAGGCGCCGGCGCAGCGGTTCGACGGCTATGCCGATCCGAAGGAGACGGAGCGAAAGGTGCTGCGTGACGTCTTCGAGAAGGGCGATGCCTGGTTCCGTACCGGCGACCTGATGCGCAAGGACAGGCTGGGATACTTCTACTTCGTCGATCGGATCGGCGACACCTTCCGCTGGAAGGGGGAGAATGTCTCGACCTCCGAGGTCGCCGAAACGATCACCGTCTTTCCCGGCATCCGCGAGGCCAATGTCTACGGCGTGACGGTGGATGGCCAGGACGGACGCGCCGGCATGGCCGCGGTGGTGGCCGACGAGGATCTCGATCTGGGGGCGCTGCGCGAGCACCTGACGGCGCGGCTGCCGTCCTATGCCCGGCCGCTGTTCCTGCGTATCCGCAAGGAGATCGAGGTGACGGGAACCTTCAAGCAGAAGAAGGTCGAGCTGCGCGCCGAGGGATTCGATCCCGACCGGGTCGGCGACGACATCTATTTCAACGACCCCACCACGGAACGGTTCGTGCGGCTCGACCGCGATCTTTACCGGCGGATCCAGTCCGGCGACGTCAGGCTGTGACCGGCGGCGGGCCGACAGGCGGTTCGCGACCCATGCCCCGGAGGCGAGGATGACTGCGCTGCCGACCCAGTTCGACGTCCTGGACTTCTGGTGGAGGGCCGGTGCGTCGCGCTGGTTTGCCGGCGGTGACGCATTCGACGGCGCGTGTCGCGAGCGCTTCCTCGATCTGCTCGAACATGCCGCAGCGGGTGGTCTCGCCGACTGGGAGGCGACGCCGAGCGGGGCGCTGGCGCTGATCATCGTGCTCGACCAGCTGTCGCGCAACATCTACCGCGGAACGCCGCGCGCCTTCGCCCAGGACGCCCGCGCGCTTGCAGTGGCCGAGCGTGCGGTCGCGGCCGGGTTCGACCGGGCCTATCCGATGCCGGCGAGACAGTTCTTCTACATGCCGTTCGAGCACAGCGAGGACATGAGGGTGCAGGAGCGCAGCTGCGACCTGTTCCGCGCCACCGGCGATCATGACGCCTATTACTGGGCGCTGGTCCACATGGATGCGATCCGCCGTTTCGGCCGCTTTCCGCATCGCAACGTCATTCTCGGCCGGGCGACCACGCCCGAGGAACAGCGCTATCTCGACTCCGGCGGGTTCTCGGCCTGACGGCCGACCGTCCGGCTCCCGGAACCGTTTCTTAAGCGCTCGTCGGGCATGCTGCAGGAGGCCCCGCAGCCGGGCTGCCGAACGGGAAGCGAGAGCGTGCATCAGTCTGCTCCGGCCGACAACCGGAACGAGGCGACCGGATTGGCCCGGTTCGCGACACAGCTGCGTGAGATGCTGGGGGCGATCGTACGGGCCGAGGACGACCGGACGCTCGCCCAGCGCACGGCATTCATCGCCTTCTTCATCCGCGCCTCCAGCGCCGCCCTGGCGCTCGTCTCGCAGATCCTGCTGGCGCGCTGGCTCGGCTCGCACGAGTACGGCATCTTTGCCTTCGCATTCGTCACGCTGGTGCTGGTCGGCGGCCTGATTCCGCTTGGCTTCCCGACGGCGGGACAGCGCTTCATCGCCGAGTACACCGAGGCCGGACGGCCCGATCTGACACGCGGCTACGTGTTCGGCAGCCGGCTGTTCGTGGTCGGCGTCGGCACCCTGGTCGCCGTCGCCGGTGCGGCGGGCCTGTGGCTGTTCAGCGAGCGGATCGGCGGCGACTATGTGCTGCCGCTGTATCTCGTCCTCGTCTGTCTGCCAGTCTATGCTCTGATGGAGGTTCAGGACGGCATCGCCCGAAACTATTCCTGGATCGACCTGGCGCTGGCGCTGCCCTATCTCGTCCGCCCGCTGTCGATCCTTGCCATCGTCGGCGGCACCATCCTGGTGACCGGACATGCCGATGCGGTGACCGCAGGCTATGCGCTGATCGCCGCGGTCTGGATCACCGGCATCGCGCAGCTGATCCTGCTCGACATCCGGCTCGGCCGACGCCTGCCGAAGGGCAGGCGCAGCTACGCCTGGAAAGGCTGGACGGTCACCGCGCTGCCGATCTTCCTGGTCGAGAGCTTCTACATGCTGCTCACCAACACCGACGTGCTGGTGGTCTCGCTCTACATGGGGCCGGCCGATGTCGGCGTCTATTACGCGGCCGTGAAGGTGCTGGCGCTGGTGTCGTTCGTTCCCTTCGCGGTGACTGCGGCCTCGGCCCACAAATACGCGGAGTACAACACCGCGGGCGACGTCGCCCGGCTGCAGAGCTTCGTGCGCGACACCGTCAGATGGACGTTCTGGCCGGCGCTGCTGGCCTCGCTGGCGATCCTGGTCGCCGGCAAGCCGCTGTTGTGGCTGTTCGGTCCGGATTTCAGCGCAGGCTATCCGCTGCTGTTCATCCTAGTGATCGGGTTGATGGCCCGCGCGATGGTGGGGCCGGTAGACCGGGTGCTCAACATGCTCGGCCAGCAGAACGCCTGCGCGATCGTCTATGCGGGCGCCTTCGCGCTCAATCTGGCCCTCAACTTCACGCTCATCCCGCGCTTCGGCCTGTCCGGTGCGGCATGGGCGACCAGCACCGCGCTGATCGTGGAATCGATCTTGCTGTTCTTCGTGGCGAAGTCGCGGCTCGGCCTGCACGTGTTCGTGCTGGATAGCCGACGCTAGGCGGCGTCGCAAAACGGGACGCGCGGCTGGTCAAGGGGAGACGGCATGTGACGACAGTGTCAGGAGGTATCGGCACGATCCTGCTGCGGGCGAGAATGTCGCGGCCGATAACGGCTGCGAAGGTCGGCTGTCACGGGGCGCTGCGCAAGACCGAACCGCGCCACGTCGTCGAAGTCGCCAACTGGCGGATCCTGCGCGAGATGGAGCGCGGCTGGAAGGAACTCGCCGCCCGCGCGGCAGAGCCCAACATCTTCTACGATCCCGGCTTCGCGCTTGCCGCGATCGCCGGGCTCGGTCCGATCGAGCATGTCCGCGCGGTGCTGGTCTGGCGCAGTGCGCCGCCGGTCGAACGGCCTTGCCGACGCAAGCTGATCGGCATCTTTCCCTATGTCGAGCGGCGACGCTGGGGCCTGTCGCTGGTGGCGGCCGAGGCCTACATCCATCCCTTCGCGATGTCGTCGGCGCCGCTGGTTGATCCTGGCTTTGCAGAGGAAGCCTGGGGGGTGCTGTACGACTGGCTGGAGGCGGGGGGCCGCTGCACGCCGGATGCCTGGCTGTTCCGGCACCTGCCGCAGGACGGCCCGGCGGCCGATGCCATGCGCAGCGCGGCCCGGCAGCGCGGCATCGCGCTGCGGGAGTTGGAGCCGCGCGACCGGGCGGTGCTCGACACCGCGGGGCTGCCGCCGGCTTGGCTCGACGAGACCCTGTCGGCGAAGGCACGCAAGGAGTACCGTCGCCTGCGCCGACGGCTCGGCGAACGCGGCCGGCTGGAGCGCACCACTGCCCACCTCGCCCAGGATATCGGTCCGGCGATCGAGGTGTTCCTGGCGCTGGAGGCGTCAGGCTGGAAGGGCCGCGCCGGCACCGCTGCTGCACAGTCGCCGCAGATTGCCGCGATGTTCCGCCGGGCGGCGGCGGCCCTTGCCGGTCATGGCCAGATCCGGGTCGATATGCTGCGGCTCGACGGACATCCGATCGCCGCCACCATCACGCTGGTGTCCGGCGCCGACCGCTGGCTGTGGAAGATCGCCTACGACGAGGGCTTCGCGGCCTATTCCCCGGGCGTGCTGCTGACCCTCGACCTCACCGAGGAGGCTCTGGCGGAGGCCCAGCCGATCCGCTGGGATTCCTGTGCGATGCCCGGTCATCCGATGATCGACCGGATCTGGCGCCAGCGCCGAGCCTATGCCGACGTCCTGATCCTCCCGCGTCGCACGCCCCCGCTGCTGGCCGCCGCCGCCCACTGGCTCGAGAGGCTGGGGCGGGCCGGATTGCGCCGTCTCAGGGCGATCCGCGGTCGCCTCCGCTGATCGTCGGGGTGCCGGCGCCCGTCAGGCCCGCTCGCGCAGAAGCCTGCGGATCACCTTGCCGGTCGTGGTCAGCGGCAGTTCCTGAAGGAACTCGATCTCGCGCGGATACTCGTGTGCCGCCAGCCGTTCCCGCACAAAGGCCTGGATATCCGCGACGAGTTCAGCCGAGGGAACGACGCCTTCGGCAGGAACGATGAACGCCTTGACGATCTCGGTGCGGACCGGGTCCGGCTTGCCGACGGCAGCGGCCAGCGCCACGGCAGGATGGGCGATCAGGCAATCCTCGATCTCGCCCGGGCCGATCCGGTAGCCCGCAGAGGTAATGACGTCGTCGTCGCGGCCGATGAAGGTGACATAGCCGTCGGCATCGACAAAGCCCTCGTCGCCGGTCTTCATCCAGTCTCCGACGAACTTCGCCACGGTCGCATCCGGTCTGCCCCAGTATTCGAGGAACATGACCGGGTCTGGCCGGCGCACCGCGATCTGACCGATCTGGCCGGGCGGCAGCACGTTGCCGGCCGCGTCGATCACCGCCACCTCATGCCCCGGCACGGGCTTGCCGATGGCACCAGGGCGCGATACCCCGATCGCCGCGCAGGACGACAGCACCAGATTGCATTCGGTCTGTCCGTAGAATTCGTTGATGGTCAGCCCCAACTCGCTGCGGGCCCAGTCGTAGACCTCGCGACCGAGCGACTCGCCGCCACTGCCGATCGTGCGCAGCGACAGGTTCCAGCGCTGCCTCGGGGATTTGACGGTCCGCATCATCCTGAGCGCGGTCGGCGGGATGAAGGCATTGCGGACGCCGAACTCGGCCATCAGCGCGAAGGCCAGCTCGGGATCGAACTTCTCGAAGCGGTAGGCGACCACCGGGACGCCGAGGTACAGCGCCGGCAGCAGCACGTTGAGCAGGCCGCCCGCCCAAGCCCAGTCGGCCGGCGTCCACATCACGTCGCCCGGCTGCGGCAGGAATTCGTGCGGCATCTGGACGCCGGGCAGATGGCCGAGCAGTACCCGGTGACCGTGCAGCGCGCCCTTGGCAGGACCGGTCGTGCCGGACGTGTAGATCATCAGTGCGGGGTCATCGGGTCCGGTCTCGGCGCGCTCGGTGAGCGGTTCGACGGCGCCGATCGCCTCGTGAAAGCCGATCGCAGCTGCCTCGGGGCCGTCGATCGAGATCACCGTCTGCAGGGAGGGTGGGGGCGAGTCAATCCGGTCAAGCTTGGCGAGGCCGCCCGAGCCGGTGATCAGGACCGCCGCACCGGAATCGGCGAGACGATAGGCGAGCGCGTCGATCCCGAACAGCATGGCGAGCGGGACCGCCACCGCGCCGATCCTGTAGACCGCGAGGTGGGCGATGGCGGTCTCCGGACACTGCGGCAGCAACAGCGCCACCCGGTCGCCGCGTCCGACGCCCGCGTTCGCGAGAACGCGGGCGAGACGTTCGGATGCATCGCGCAGCATGCCATAGGAGACGTGCGCGACCTTGCCGTCCGGGAGTCGATGGATGATCGCAGTGCGACCCGGTTCGCGGGCCGCCCAGCGGTCGCAGCAGGCCTCGGCGATGTTGAACCGCTCGGGGATCTCCCAGCGGAAGCGGTCACGCAGATCCTCGTAGGTGTCGGCGCGGGGCAGCATCGGCTCCTGCCAGATGGTTCGGGTGAGGCGGCAGCGTAGCGCGGTTTGGTGTCCCGGGGAATGTGTCCGAGGGCTGGCGTCGATCCCGCCGATGGCATTCCGCCGATGTCGATCGGAACGTTCGGCGCGCCCCATGGCCCGTCCGGCCGATGCGCATCCCGTGCTCGTCGGGTGTCGAGACAGCACCCATGCCGGGCGGGATGTCGACCGCGACCGCGTCATGCGCGCAAGATGATCCCGCCCGTCGGCGAGGGGCTGGGATGGAAGGCTGGGGTTCAGCCCTCGCGGGCCATCACCAGCACCCAGTAGACCTTGTACTTGGTGCCCGGCACGTAGACGGCGGCAATTCCCATGTCGTCGGCGTCCGGCATCAGCATGGTCTCGCGGTGGGGCGGGCTGTCGCGCCAGCCGGAGAAGGCCTCGGCCAGCGTGTAGTAGCCGGCGCTGACACTCTCCTTGGCCGCGGCCTTGGCATAGCCGGCGGCGGCGAGACGGGAATCGAGCCGGCCATCGGGGCGGATCGCCGCGCCGCGGTCGGCGGCGGCCGCGAGCTCGCGGGCATAGCCGAGCGCCAGGCCGGTGAGCCGCGGATCGATGCGGACCGGCTTGACGCCGTTGTTGGCCCGGTAGGCGTTGACCATCGACAGCGCTGCCGCCTCGTCGAGCTGACCGGCCGACTCTGCGAGGTTCCGGTAGATCGGCGGACGGACGCCGGTCGGCTGTTCCGAACACCCCGACACGATGACGAGGAGGGCGAGCGCGGCGCGGGTCGCGCCGGACCGCAGGACAAGGAGGAGGCTCATTGATTGCGGGGTCTGCTGCTGGTTGCGCTGGAGCGGTAATGTTCGGGAATGTCCGAGCGGTCGGGCCGGCCCGTTGAAGACCCTGAGTCCTGATTCATATCGGGCTCCGGTTCGGCCGCGCCTGCAACCGCCATCAGCCGCTCGATCCCCTTGATGTGGAGGTCGCGCTGCGGGAAGGGAATTTCGATGTCGGCTTCGCGCAGGCGCTTCAAGATGGCGAAGCGGATGTCACTGCGCACCGACAACGAGACGTTGACGTCACCGACGAAGGCGAACAGCCGGAACAAAAGCGCACTTTCGCCGAAATCCACGAAGAACACGCGGGGTTCGGGATAGGCCAGAACGTTAGGATGGCTGCGGGCGATGTCGAGCAGGATGTCCCGCACCTGCTCAGCGTCGGAGTCATAGCCGACGCCGATGTCCACGTCGATGCGGCCCATCAGGCTCGAATGCATCCAGTTCTTCACGGTGCTCGTGATCAGTTCCGAATTGGGCACGATGACCGTGGCGCGGTCGAAGGTCTCGATCTCCGTCGCACGGATCGAGATCTTGCGGACATTGCCCTGTTCCGAGCCGACGACGATCCAGTCGCCTTCCTTGATCGGGCGCTCGGCGAGCAGGATCAGTCCGGAAACGAAGTTGTTGACGATCGACTGCAACCCGAAGCCGATTCCGACCGACAGGGCGCCGGCCAGCAGCGCCACGTTCTCGAGGTTCAGCCCCATGTAGGAGGCGGCGAACAGCGCAGCGACAATGATGCCGGCATAGCCCACGACCGTGCTGATCGAATTGCGCAGACCGCGGTCGAGGCGGGTGTTGGGCAGGAAGCGGTTGCTCAGCCAGCCCTGCACGGCCCGGGTGGCGGCGATCCCGATCAGGAACAGCACCACCGCCATCAGCAGCGTGGACAGCGAGATCGTCACATCGCCGATCGTGAAACCGAAGAAGGCGCTGCGCAGCCAGCTCGACCATTGTCCGGTGTCGAAGCCCCACGGCAGCAGCACCATCATCGCGCCGAGCAGGATGATGCCGATGCGGGCCAGCCCGTTGACGACGAGACCGAGCTGTATGAGCGCCTGTTCGGAGATGCCGAAGGCGGCGCACAGCGCCTTGCCGATCCGGTGTTCGGCAACGAACATCGTCGCGACGATCTCGTCGGTGAGACCGATCAGCAGCCACATCAGCGCGATGATGACGACGATGAAGACGAGCTGGATCGCCAGGAAGTGGGCGAGCGCGATGTAGCCGAACAGCAGCGAGACGAAGATCGCGACGACGATCAGCCAGACGAGACCACGGGTCCAGGGCCACACCAGTCTGCCGTGCCCGGCGCCGGTTTCGGCGTCGGCCGGCACCTCCTGCTGCCACCCGGCCGTCAGACGCCACAGCGCGCTTGCGACGAGGATGGCGATCAGCAGCGAGGTCAATGCTCGCCGGGCGATCTCGAGCGGCAGCGGCGCGACAGTGACCTGGTGGATCGTGTCGAGGAAGGCGGAGATGCCCACGACGACGCCGATCATCGCGACCGAGGCGCCCACCTGGGCCGCGGTCGCATCGGGTACGGGGATCGGCCGCCAGCCCGGCCGCAGCGGCGCAAGCAACGCGCGCGCCAGCCCGAACAGGAAGGCGGCGAGCGCCGCGCCGACGATCGCGCCGCGGAACAGTTCGGCAAGCCGCGGGGTCAGCAGCAGGTTGGCGCTGAGCGCCATGTAGAGCACGACGAGCGCGACGGTCGGCGCCAGCACGTCGCTGAATACCACGAAGGCGACCCTGGCGAGCTTGTTGAGGCGCGGGACGTCGCGGGCATCGCCGATCGGCGGTGCCAGGCGTCGCAGCCAGCGCCGCAGCACGATGCCGAGCAGCGCCGCGACGATCACGGCGAGGGCCACCGAGAGCGCGGAGAGGGTGTCGATGCGGGTCGTGGCGACCGACCAGGAGTCGACGATAAGCAGCCGCAGCGACCGCAGCACCCGCGGCGAGGCGGCCACCGCGTCGTACCAGAGCTCCGGATTGAGAACGCTCTGGCTGCGGGTGGTCAGCGCGGTGGCGAAGCGGTCGCGGCGGATCGAGGCGACGTCGCGGATTACCTGCTCGGCCTGGACGATATTGAGCCGGGCCTGCTTGAGGATCGCGTCGATGTCGGCGACGGTGCGGGTCTGGGCGGCGCGCACGGCGGCGATCTGCTCGGATTCCGGCGGATCGCCCTCGCCGGGCGCTGGACCGAGCTGGTCGAGCCTTGCCCGGCTCGCGGCCAGCATCGGCTGCAGTCGCATGACCATGCCGTTGGCCAGTCCGATGATCTCCTCGGCACGACTGCGCAATGCGGTGAGCTGGTCGTCGCGCAGGCCTGGCCGCTGCACGGCCAGGAGCATGCTGTCGAGTTCGACGGTCCAGCCGTCGACCTCCTCGCGCAGCGGCTGCAGTTCGGGGCTCAGACCCGCATCGGGCGGCGGCGGGCCCGGCGTGGCCGCCTCGGTCGGCGCAGCGTCGGGCGCCGGCGTCGCTGGTCCTGCAGCCTCCGGAGCCGGCACCGTCTCCTGGGCGAAGGCGGAATGCCACGACGCCGCGCCGATCAGCGTCAACGCGAGCATTCCAGCCATTCCACGGCGCGCAAGGGTGTGGATCATCCGGAACCTCCCCGAGCGAATCTCGCGACAGGATAGTCGCGACGAACCGATGACACGAGGGTCGGGCACCGTCATGGCTCGATCGCGGCGCCTGAGCGGATCATCTCCTCGATCTCGTCGCTGCAAAGTCCGGCGTCGGCGAGGATCTCGCGCGTGTGTTCGCCCAGCAGTGGCGCCGGCCGCCGTATGCCGCCGGGCGTTGCAGAGAGCTTTACCGGCAGTCCGATCGCAAAGGTGCGACCGGCCCTGGGATGCTCGAGCGCAACCACCATGTCGCGGGCCTGCACCTGGGGATCCTGGTGCATCTCGCCGACCGTGAGCACCGGCCCGGCCGGCAGGCCCGCCTGCTCGAAGATCTCGAGCCATCGCGCGGTGCTGTGCGCCTCGAAATACGGGGTCAGCACCTGCTCCAGCTCGGCGAGGTGCGCCATGCGGTCGGCATTGGTGGCAAAGCGCGGGTCCTCGGCAAGCGCCGGCGCGTCCAGCGCCTTCAGCAGGCGCAGCCAGTTCGCCTGGTTGGCTGCACCGACATTGATCCAGCCGTCGGCGGTGCGGAAGGCCTGATACGGCGCGTTGAGCGGATGCGCCGAGCCCATCGGACCGGGGCTGATGCCGGTAGCGAAGGCGATGGCCGACTGCCAGTAGGTGTGAATGATCCCGGCCTCGAGCAGCGAGGTATCGACCACCTGTCCCTCGCCAGTCTTCAGGCGGTGGACATAGGCGGCCAGGCAGCCCATGGCGGCGACGACTCCCGCCGTGATGTCGGTCAGCGGTGCTCCGACCTTGACCGGCGGTCTGCCCGGCCCCTCGCCGGTGATCGACATCAGCCCCGACATGCCCTGCGCGATCAGGTCGAAGCCGCCGCGCGTGGCGTAGGGGCCGGTGCGGCCGAAGCCCGACAGGCCGCAATAGATCAGGCCGGGATTGTCGGCCTTCAGCGTCTCGTAGCCGAGCCCGAGCTTCTGCATCGTATCGTGCCGGAAATTCTCGACCAGGATGTCGGCGCCGGCGATCAGGCGGCGGAGCGCGGCAACCGCTTCGGGCTGCTTGAGGTTCAGACAGATGCCCCGCTTGTTGCGGTTCATCATCATGAAGGCCGCGCTCTCGCCATTGACGTCGGGCGGCAGCGAGCGGCGGGTGTCGTCTCCCTGCGGCTTCTCGACCTTGATCACGTCGGCCCCGAGATCGGCCAGCATCATGCCGCAGGTCGGCCCGGCCATGATATGCGAAAGCTCGATGACGCGGACGCCCGCGAGCGGGCCGACGGCAGACGGTGCCATCTCAGCGCCCCGTCCAGTTCGGCTTGCGCTTGGCAAGGAAGGCCTCGATGCCCTCCTTGAAGTCGGCGCTCATGTAGGCCTCGACGATGAGGTCGCGATCGTCGGCGCCGGCACCCCCGGTGCGCAGCCGCCGCAGCGCCTCCTTGGTGACCCGCAGCGTGATCGGCGCATGGCTCGCCAGGAGCTCGGCGAGTTCGCCGGCCCGTGCGATCAGGGCGGCATGGTCCGGCAGGATCTCGCTGACCAGCCCGGCGGCGAGCGCATCGTCGGCGCCTATCAGCCTGGCGGTGAAGATCAGTTCCTTCACCCGTCCCGCTCCGCACAGGGCGGCGAGGCGCGCGAGGTTGGAAATCGACAACGCATTGCCGAGGGTGCGGGCGATCGGAAAGCCGAACCGGAGGTCGGCGGTGGCGAGCCTGAGGTCGCAGGCAGCCGCGATGCCGGCACCGCCGCCGGTGCAGGCGCCCGACAGGGCGGCAATTGTCGGCACGCGGCAGGTCTCGATGGCGCGCAGCACCCGGTCGATGTGCGCCTCGTAGTCGAGCGCGTCCTGCGGTGTCGAGAAGGCCCGGAACTGGCGCATGTCGGTTCCGGCGGCGAAGGCCTTGCCGCCGGCGCCGGTGAGCACCAGCACCCGCACCGGACCGTCGTCGGGCACCTCCGCGCAAATCTCGGCGATGCGGTCGTACATCGCGAAGGTCAGCGCATTGCGCGCCTCGGGGCGATTAAGCGTCACCCATCCGGTGGTGCCGCGGATGTCGTACAGGATCTCGTTGGTGATGGTCATGAGGTCGAGCGGCGGTTGATCTGGTGGCGGGCGTCGATACCGGGCATGGCGAAGCCCTGGTCGGCGAGAATGGCGGCCAGTTCGGCGCGCTGGCCGGCATCGAGGGCGACAAGCGGCGGGCGCACCGCAAGCCAGGCCTCGTCCCCGAGGCAGTGCGCGATCGTAGCCTTCAGCGCCGGGATCATCGGCAGCTTCGCCACCGCCTTGCGGAACGCGGTGCATTCGGCCTGCAGCCGGTCGGCATCCGGTCCCTGCCAGCCGTCGAAGAGCCGCACGATGGCAGGACCGTTGATGTTGGCCGTCGCACTGATGCAACCGGCACCGCCGCCGCGCAGCGTCGCCAGCAGGAATTCCTCGCTGCCGGCGAAGATCCCGAAGCCGGGGAAGCGATCGAGCATCGCCTGCGTGTTCGACCAGTCACCGGAGGAATCCTTGATCCCCGCCACGGTGTTGGGATAGGCCGTCAGCAGCCGCTCGATCAGCGCAATCGGGATCGGCACCTGAGCCACTGGCGGGATGTGGTAGAGATAGATCCTGAGCCGGTCGTCGCCGACCCGCTCGATCACCTCGGCAAAGTACCGGAACAGCCCCTCCTGGCTGACCCCCTTGTAGTAAAAGGGCGGCAGCATCAGCACGCCTGCGACCCCGGCGGTCACTGCGTGTGCGGTCAGTTCGACCGTTTCGGGAATGGAGCAGCAGCCGGTTCCCGGCATCATCCGCAGCGGGTCAATGCCGTTGTCGAGGAGATGCTCCAGCAACGCCTTGCGCTCGCCGACCGACAGCGAGTTCGCCTCGGAATTGGTGCCGAACACCGCAAGGCCGACGCCGGTGCCGACGAGCCAGCGGCAATGGGCGAGAAAGCGATCCGGATCGGGCGACAGGTCCGCCTTGAACGGGGTGACCACCGGCGAGAAGACGCCGGAGGCGGCATGTCGGGCTTCTTCAGGCATCAATCTGCTTTCGATCGGTTCATCCTGAGGGTCTCGTCTACCGCACTCCGGCTGGAATTGGGATTCCCCGGCCGGCGAAACTGTTTCCGCCGGCGCCGCGATCGAGGCAGCGAATCGCGATCGGGATGTGCTTGCGGCCGTTCCTGCCGCAACCCGAGGAGGCCGGTCGGGCGCGGGAGGCTGTCGGTCCCCGACGGCGAGCTGGTCTGCGGGCCTCCGGCCGACGCGCGGTCCTGATCGCCTGGGCGGGCGCCGCGGCGCTGTTCCGAGACCGGTTCAGGCGACCCGGGTGCCCCGCAGCTCCGGCGCGGCGCGCGGCCCGTTGGACCGTACGACATCGGCGAAGGCTTCGATCGGCGCGGGCCGGCCGAGCAGGTAGCCCTGCGCCTCGCCACAGCCTTCCCGACGCAGGAAATCCAACTGCGCCATCGTCTCGACGCCTTCGGCCAGCACCGGGATGCCGAGACTGCGGCCGAGGCCGATCACCGCCCGGATGATGGCCGCGGCCTGCGGCACGCGATCGGCCTCAGCCATCAGCGAGCGATCCATCTTGATCTTGTCGAACGGGAAGGCGCGCAGCACCGACAGCGACGAATAGCCCGCCCCGAAATCGTCCATGGCGATGCGCACGCCGGTTGCCTTGAGTTGGCGCAGCACATGCAGCGTATGATTGAGATCGCTGATGACGGCCGACTCGGTGATCTCGAGCTCGAGGCGGGAAGCCGGCAGACCGGTCTCGAACAGCACCTCGCGAACCAGTCCGACCACGTCCGACAGGGCGATCTGCCGGGCCGACACGTTGACGGCGACAAAGAGCGGCCGCGTCCACGATGCCGCCTCCCGGCACGCCTCGCGCAGCACCCAGGCACCGATCTCGACGATCTGCCCGGTCTCCTCGGCGATCGGCACGAAATCCGCCGGCGAGATCCTGTCGTCGCCACCGCGGTTCCAGCGCAGCAGCGCCTCGAAGCCGATCATCTCGATGGAGGCCACCGAATGCTGCGGCTGGAACTGCAGCCTGAGTTCGTTGTTCCGCAGCGCCGACTTCAGTGCCAGCGCGAACTCGCTGCGGCGGCGCGCGGACTCGTCCATCGACGGTTCGTAGAAGCACACCAGCCCGGAGCCGTTCCGCTTGGCCCGGACCAGCGCCAGATCGGCGCGGATTATCAGATCGTCGGCCGCCGTTCCGTCCGACGGGCAAAGCGCTGCCCCGGCGCTGGCCGACAGGGTGATCAGCCGGCCGTCGGCGGCGACCGGCTGGGCGATTCGCGCCAGCAGCCTTGTCGAGAAGGCGGTAGCGGTGGCGCGATCGGGACAGTCGGGCTTGACCGCGATGAAGTCGTCGCTGCCCACGCGCGCGAGGAATTCGTCAGTCCCGAGGCTGAGACGCAGGCGTTCGGCGACCGCCGCCAGCACCTTGTCGCCGGCGCTGTGGCCGTAGACGTCGTTGATCTCCTTGAACCGGTCGATATCGATCGCCACCACCACCAGGTCGCCGCCGTCGAGGATGCGCCGGTCGAGGAGCCTGCTCAGATGCTCGCTCAGATGGGCCCGGTTAGGCAGATTGGTGAGCGGATCGTGCCGGGCGAGATAGTGGTAGCGTTCCTGCGCCTCGCCCTGCATCGAGGCGCCGATGGCGTGCGTCGCGAAGGCCGACCCGATGATCAGCGACATCCCCGCGACGATCAACAGCGCCAGCAGGCCGTTCGACATGCCGAGCCGCGGCAGGAAGATCGCCGGATCGTGATGGATGGTCATCGCCGCCATCCCGATGAAATGTAGGGCGCAGATGGCGAGCACGAGCGCGAGCGCCGCGCCGTAGCGGCACCAGCGCGTGACCGGCCGCGATGCCCGACTGACCGCCAGTGCCGTAAAGCTCATCGACAAAACGATCGAGGCGACGACCAGACGGGGCTCCCAGACGACGATGCCGGGGACCCGGTAACCGGCCATTCCGAGGTAGTGCATTGCCGCGATCGCGACGCCGGCGATGGCACCACCCAACTCGATGTGCAGCCCCCGGCCCGCCTGCGCCGCCAGCCAGAAGCCGAGACCGAAGCCGGCGATGATGGCGAACAGCGATAGGACGGTCAGTCCGACGTCGAAGGCGCTGGGCAGATCCGGCCTGTAGCCGAGCATCGCCAGGAAATGGGTCGTCCACACCGTCGAGCCGCCGGCGACGGCGGCAAGCAGCAGCCAGCTGCGCTGCCTCGCTCCTTCGGTCTCGCGGACGCGCTGATAGAGGCGCATCGTGATCCACGATCCGAACGTGCAGGTCAGCGCCGCCAGTGCCACGAGCCACAGGTCGTGATGGCGGAGGAGGGATTCGGTCAGCGATAGCATCCTGGCGGCGATGTCGGTTCCGGATCCGGTCTAACGCTGGTCGGCTTAATTTTTCCTCACAACATGCATCAATTTCCCTGCCCTGTTCGGTGCATCGCCGAGATGGATGGCGCGGCGCTGCAGTTCGCCAGCACCCAGCTGGACCGGGTGCGGGCGGACCTGATGGTGCCGGAGGCTGGGACGTCGGCGCGGGCGTGTGACGCTTGAATGCGATCGTCGCTCCCACCATATTTCCGACATCGGGCGGGCCGCTGGTCGCCCGATGTCGGAGGCGGGTGCTACGGGCCCGCGAACAAGGTCGCTTCGGAAGGACTTTGCCGGTGACGCGCGTTTCATCTCTCAACAGCCCCTACCTTCTCGGATTCGACGGTATCGAGCGCCTGCTCGAGCGGGTCTCGCGCAGCGCCGGTGACGGCTATCCGCCCTACAACATCGAGCGTGTCAGGCCGGCGGACGACGGTCCCGCGCTGCTGCGCATCACGCTGGCAGTGGCCGGATTCACCCGCGATCAGCTCGAGGTCACGCTCGAGGAGAATCAGCTTTCGATCCGTGGCCGGCAGAGCGAGGAGGAAGGCGGACGCGAGTTCCTTCACCGCGGCATCGCCGCACGCCAGTTCCAGCGGACCTTCGTGCTGGCGGAAGGCATGGAAGTGACCGGGGCGAAGCTGGAGAACGGCCTGCTTATCGTCGACCTGGCACGACCCGAGCCGCAGCGCGTCGTGCGTACCATCGAGATCCGCGAGAACCGCTGAACGATCAGGGATCGCAGATCATCGCTCGCAAGAGGATAGATACCATGGAACGGACCAAGAACGACCATGCCCGCGCCCATCCGGTCATCTCGCCGGAGATGCTGGCCCGCCTCGGCGGCGGTCAGATCGCCTATGTCAGGCCGATCATGTCGGAGGTCCTGAAGGACCTGTTCCCGAACGCCCCCGCGATGGCGCCGGGCATACGCCTGTTCGCGCTGCACGCGGCGGACGGCACGCCGATCATGCTGACCGACAGCAAGGACGCGGCGATTGCCGGCGCCCATCAGCACGAACTCGTCACGGTCAGCGTGCACTGATCGACGATGGCGACGCCGGCCCGATTCAGGCGGGCCGGCGGCCCTCACGAGTTGTCGTTCCGTTCGGACCGATCTGGCCGATCAAGCAGCGTTGGGTTCGGCGGCGCGACTGAGCACCGCGTAGATGGCGGCCGCGTCGCGCGAGGCCCTGAGCTTCTGCGCCATGCCCGGCTCGCGCATCAGCCGGGCGATCCGCGCCAGCGCCTTGAGATGATCGGCGCCGGCACTCTCCGGCGCCAGCAGCAGGAACACCAGATCGACCGGCTCGTCGTCGATCGCGTCGAAATCGATCGGCTTGTCGAGACGGGCGAACATGCCGAACAGGCTGCCAATCTTGCCGATCTTGGCGTGCGGGATGGCGACGCCCTGGCCGATACCCGTCGAACCCAGGCGTTCGCGCTGCAACAGATGATCGAAGATGTCGCGCGCCGGCAGGTTGAGCAGCGCACCGGCCCGCTCGGCCAGCTCCTGGATCACCTGCTTCTTCGAACTCGCCTTGAGCGAGGGAACGATCGCGTCCTGGCGGATGAGATCGCTGAGGTCCATGTCCCACCGTCACGCCGACCCCGGTCGCCGAAAGGCGTCGGGGCGGAAGCGTGCCTCTGTTCAGCCGGCGTCAGCCGGGTCGATCCAACCGACGTTACCATCGGTCCGACGATAGACGACGTTCAACCGGCCATTGGCCATGTTGCGGAAAACGACCACCGGGGCCTCGGACAGATCCAGAGCCATGACGGCCATGCCAACCGTCATCCGACGCACCTTGGTCTCGGTCTCGGCAACGACGACGGGATTGTCGTCGCCGATTTCCTCCTCCTCCTCGCTCCCTTCCTCGGTCGCCGCGATCACATAACTCATCGCCGCAACCGGCCGTTCCTCGGCTGCCTGCTCGTGGTGATTCTTCAGCCTGCGCTTGTAGCGCCGCAGGCGCTTTTCGATGCGTTCGGCAGCGTTGTCGAAGCTCACATAGGCGTCGTTGGCGATGGCGTGGCTCTGCAGGTCGATGCCGGAATCCAGATGCAGGCGGCATTCGGTCCGGAAGCCGATTCCCTCGCGCTCGATGGTTACCTGGCCCGACCAGCCGCCGTCGAAATACTTCCCGAGCGCCGAGGCAAGGCGATCGCCCACCTGCTGCCTGAGAGTGTCGCCGATATCGATGTTCCTGCCGGTGATTCTGAGCTGCATGATGCCGTCGATGTTGGGGTGCGTGCCGATCGTGCTGTTGTCGACCAACAATTCAACCCGCTGGCGGGCCCGGAATGCCGGGCTGGCTCCACGGGACGTGAGTTGCCGCTCCGCGAAACTGGCAGGCGGACCGGTCGCGGCGGTCGGACCCTACGGATGCGCCCTCGTCAAGTCAATCGGCATGCGACCTCGAGCGGCTTCACAACCGCACGCGCTTGGCCCGGCGGCGCTCCACCGATGATGGAATCCTGAGACTTTCCCTGTATTTGGCGACCGTCCGGCGGGCAATATCCACACCTTCCTCGCGCAGCAGCTTCACGATCGTGTCGTCGGAGAGAACATTGTCCGGCGATTCCTGGTCGATAAGGTCCTTGATGCGGTGACGGACGGCCTCCGCCGAGTGGGCCTCGCCGCCTTCGGTCGCCGCGATCGCGTTTGTGAAGAAGTACTTGAATTCGAAGATCCCGCGCGGCGTCGACAGGTACTTGTTGGCGGTGACGCGGCTCACCGTCGATTCGTGCATCTGGATGGCGTCGGCGACCGTGCGCAGGTTGAGCGGCCGCAGGAAGCGGACGCCCTCGGCAAGGAAGGCATCCTGCCGCCGGACGATCTCGGTGGCCACCTTGAGGATCGTCCTGGCCCGCTGATCGAGGCTGCGCACCAGCCAGTTGGCCTGCTGCAGGCATTCCGACAGATAGGTGCGCTCACCGTCGGTGCGGGCTGCGCGTGAGACGGTCGCATAGTAGGACTGATCAATCAGCACCTTCGGCAGAAGGTCGCTGTTGACCTCGACGTGCCAGCCGCCGTCGGAGCGCGGTCGCACGAAGACGTCCGGCACCACGGGCTGGACCGGTTCGGCGGCGAACCGCCAGCCGGGCCTGGGATCGAGACGCCGCAGCTCGGCGATCATGTCGAGCAGATCCTCTTCGTCGACTCCGCACACCCGGCGCAGCTGCGCGAGCTCGCGGCGGGCGACGAGCTCGAGATTGGCCACCAGCATCTGCATGGCCGGATCAAAGCGGTCACGCTCGCGCAGCTGGATGGCGAGACATTCGGCCAGATTGCGCGCGCAGACACCGCTGGGATCGAAGCCCTGGACCACGCACAGCACCTGCTCCACCTCGGCGATGTCGACGCCGAGCCGCGCCGCGACCGCGTCGAGCGGTTCGGTGAGATAGCCCGCCTCGTCGACGAGGTCGATCAGGCAGCGGCCGATCATCCTGCCGACCGGGTCGAGTCGCGCCATGCCGAGCTGCGCGAGGAGGTGGTCGTGCAGTCCGATCTCGCCGGAGATGGCGGTCTCGAGGAAATCGCCCTCGCCGTCGCCGCTGCGGCGGTCGCCGCGCACGCCGGCCCACCCGCTGTCCGCTGCCGGTTCGGCAGCGACGGGCCCAGCCGGCACCGAAACCGGCTCGCTGTCGAAGACATTGCCGAAGTCCGCGTCGAGGGACTCGGAGATCGCTTCCGCGTCACCACGGCCGGCGGCCTCGACCAGATCGACCGGTCCGGCGTCGGCGGACGGTCCGTCGTCACCGTCCGTCTCGGCGATGATGCCGGCGTCGGCCGCATCGCCGCGACTGTCGTCGGCCCGTTCGAGCAGCGGGTTGCGCTCCAGTTCGGCCTCGACATAGGCGACGACGTCCATGCTGGAGAGCTGCAGCAGCTTGATGGCCTGCATCAGCTGCGGCGTCATCACCAGCGACTGGGTCTGCCGCAGATCCAGTTTCGGTGAAAGCGCCATGTCTTCGCAGCCCCTAGAGCCGGAACTCGTCGCCCAGGTAGTAGCGGCGCACGTCGACGTTGGCGACGACCTCCTCGGGCGAACCCTGCATCAGCACCTGCCCGTCATGGATGATGTAGGCGCGATCGATCAGGCTGAGGGTCTCGCGGACGTTGTGGTCGGTGATGAGCACGCCGATGCCACGCGCGGAGAGATGGCGCACCAGGGCGCGGATGTCGCCGACCGCGATGGGGTCGATGCCGGCGAAGGGTTCGTCGAGCAGCATGAAGGCCGGCCGCGAGGCAAGCGCGCGGGCAATTTCGACGCGCCGGCGCTCGCCGCCCGACAGCGCGATCGCCGGGGAGTGGCGCAGCCGGGTTATGTGGAATTCCTCGAGGAGCGACTCCAGCTCGGCGGCACGGCGGCGCCGGTCCGGCTCGGCAATCTCCAGCACCGCGCGGATGTTCTGCTCGACCGTCAGACCCCGGAAGATCGACGGCTCCTGCGGCAAGTAACCGATACCGAGACGGGCTCGCCGGTACATCGGCAGCAGGGTTATGTCGTTGCCGTCGAAGGTGATCTGGCCGGCGTCGGCGGTGATCAGGCCGGTGATCATGTAGAAGACGGTGGTCTTGCCGGCACCGTTGGGACCAAGCAGCCCAACCACCTCGCCGCGGCGCACCGCCAGGCTGACGCCCTTGACCACCGGCCGCTTCTTGAACGATTTCCGCACGCTGTGGACCTCGAGCCAACCATCGCCGTGGTCCGGTTCCTCGATCGGCATCAGCCCGCGCTCGACCCGAGGCTCCATGTCGTGCTCGAAGGCGTCCCAGTCGAAGTCGTCGAGCGGTCCGGCCTCGCCGTGCGGAACGGTCCGGCGCTCACCACTGGCGCGTGCGCGGCGCAGCAATGTCAGGAGGCGACCCAAGATCCGTTCAGCTCCAGCGGTTCATCCAGCCCGCGACCGGCGAGGCCGGCGGCGTGCTCGGATCTCCCGGGGGGCGTCAGTTGGTAGTGCCGCCAGCGTTGTCATCGTCCTGGCGTCGTTCTTGCTTCTGCCCCATCGAGCCGGGAATTAAAAGCCCCTGGACACGTCCGCCGCCCGTGCCTTCGGGCTTGGCCGAGACCAGCCGCGACTGCCCGGTCTCCAGGTTCACGACGAGCTCGGTGCCGCGCAGCACGTTCTTGCCCTGCGACAGCACGACGTTGCCGCCCAGCGTCACCAGCTGGGTGTCCATCTCGAACACCGCCCAGTCGCCGGTCGCCGTCTGCCCCTTGGCGTTGATCAGCACCTTGCCGGTCGCCTCGAGCCGCGAGACGCGCTGTCCGGACGAGGCGCCCTCGCTCACCAGCCCATCCCCCGAGTAGAAGACCTTCAGCTGCGCCGTCCGCATGCTGGTGTCGCCCTGCCTGACGATGACGTTGCCGGAGAAAACGGCCGTCTTGTCCGCGTCGAACACCTCGAGCTGGTCGGCCTCGATGCGGACCGGCGTGTCGGAGTCGACGGCCAGGCCGGAGAAGGCATCGCTGACCTGGGCGTGCGCCTCCGGCATGGCGAACGACACCGCAAGCACGGCCGCCGCGAGGCGGGCGAAGCGCAGGCGCGGCCGGGGCGTATCACTCGACATCGGCGGGATTCTCCTGGGGCTTGCGGGCCGTGCGGTCGTCCAGACTGCCACCGTCGAGCCGCAGCTCGACGACCACCTTGCCCTTGAACAGCATGTGGGCACCGCGTTCGGCGATATCCATCGTGTCGGCGCGAATGCGGCCGCCCGGCGTCTCCGCCCGGATCGGCTCCGTCGACACGATGGAGCCGGCCTTCATGTCGACGTCGGCGGATCTCAGGAAGGCACGGCTGCCATCGTCGGCGCGCACGACAATGTCGTTGGACAGCTTCAGGGTCTGCTCCTCGCTGTCGTAGACACCGTCCGCGGCAGTGACACGGACCTTGGTTCCGTCCGGCTTGGTCATCGTGCCGTCGATGCGCTGAAGCGTCACGATCCGGGGATTGGTCACATCCTGTAGCGCGCGCGCGGCCGTCACCTCGTAGGAGGTGCCGTTCTCGTTGTAGCCGGAAAGGGCAGGGTTCTCCATGGTCAGCGTTGTACCGTCGAGCCCCACCTCGCCGAGATCGACGTTGCCGATGGTGGGCGGAAAGGCGCGCGCCGAAACAATCAGCCAGGCGACCGTCAGCAGCGCCAGCGCCGGCAAGCCGATCCGCAGGATGCGCACGGCCCGGCTGTGGCGACGGGCATCGTGCCAGCTGCGCGGCTGGCGACGCGGCTGCTGCCACGCCGGCACCGCCTTCAGGCCGTCGAATGCTCCCGTGTCGACATGCATCTGCGCAGCGTTCCGATCCTGACACGCCTCCTGCTACCGGATTGCGGTGAAACGGCGGCGGCCGCGTTCAACTGTGCGCGAAGACATCTTCCTCTGCCCAGCCGGCGATGTCGAGCAGCGCCCGCGTCGGCAGGAACCGGAAGCAGGCATCGGCCAGATGCGTGCGCCCGTCGCGGGCCAGAAGGGCGTCGAAGTGCCGCTTGAGCTCGTGCAGGTAGAGGACATCGGCGGCAGCATACTGGAGCTGTGCATCCGTCAGGGTCGCCGCGCCCCAGTCGGACGTCTGTTGCTGCTTGGAAATGTCGATGCCGAGCATTTCCCGCACGAGATCCTTCAGGCCGTGCCGGTCGGTGTAGGTCCGCGTCAGTCGCGAGGCGATCTTGGTGCAGTAGACGGGCTCGGTCATGATGCCGAGATGGCGGGCGAGCATCGCAATGTCGAAGCGCGCGAAATGGAAGATCTTGGTGACGGCCGGGTCCGACAGCAGGCGCTTCAGATTGGGCGCCTCGTAGCTGCGCCGGTCGAGCTGGACGAGATGGGCATCGCCGTCTCCGGCCGACAGCTGCACGAGACAGAGTCGGTCGCGCACCAGGTTGAGGCCCAGCGTCTCGGTATCGACGGCCACGAGCGGGCCGAGGTCGATGTCGTCCGGCAGGTCGCCCGCATGCAGCGTGATCGTCATCGGCCGGTTCTCCTGATTCGTCGGGTTGCCGGGCCGCCGCGCGCGTGCGCCGTCCGGCCATGGCCCTGCCCGATGCGTTGAACAATCGCGCAAGACTGTTAGCAACCTATTGAACGGCTTGGCAATGCACCGCGGCATCGGCAGGGCGCGCAGGCGGCCGACGCACACGCCGGCAGCAGAGGGGCAGCGATCGATCGGAGGGAGGTTCGACCGGAAAGGCCGATGGTGCCCAGGAGAAGACTCGAACTTCCACGCCCTTTCGGGCACTAGCACCTGAAGCTAGCGCGTCTACCAATTCCGCCACCTGGGCAGGTGGGTTGCGAACAGTTATTGGCGGGCCGCCGCGTTGTCAATCGGCTGGTTGTCACTCGGCTGGCCGGGTCGTTTCCGCAATCAGGTTTCCTCGTCGCCCTCGATGTCGCCCTCGATGAGAACGGAGACGTCGTCGCCCTCGTCCTCGTCATCGGGCAGGAATTCGTCGTCGGCGTCGTCCCCGATATCCTCGTCCTCGAGGTCCGGGATCTCGTCGTCGTCGATCTCCGGATCAGCGCGGCCGGTATCCTCCTCCTCGGCATCGGCGTCCTCGAGGGCGACGAGCGCCTCGTCCTGCTCCTCCTCGTCGAGGTCCTCGGCGTCCTCGGCGGCGGGCTTGGCGGTGGCGGGCTTCGTGCGCGCCGCGATCACCGCAACGTCATAGATCGTGCCGCATTTCGGGCAGACGATCGGATCCTTCATGAGATCGTAGAAGCGGGTGCCACAGGCGCCGCAAATGCGTTTGGTGCCGAGCTCGGGTTTGGCCATCGCGCTAGAAACCCCGTCCTGGAGGCCGCAAGCGATATCAGCGGCGGCCTGGCGACTGTCCGGAAATCGGCGCCTCCCATAGACGGAAAGCCGGAACCCTGTCAAAGGCTAATCCGAGCCGGCGGGATGACGGCCGCCGGCCGCTGTGGTAGGAGCGCCGGCGGCGCGGTTCCGGCCGACCGGTGCCGCATTGCGCAAGCCCGAGAGACGGCACGACCATGACGGCACCAGCGACCGATCGCAACACACCGCTCGCGGCTCGCGCGGGCGCGCCCCTGCGCGGGCGCGCCGACATTCCAGGCGATAAGTCGATCTCCCACCGGGCATTGCTGTTTGGCGCACTGGCCACCGGCCGGACGCGGATTCGTGGCCTGCTGGAGGGACACGACGTGCTGGCCACCGCCGCGGCGGCGCGTGCCTTCGGGGCGGCGGTCGAGCGGGCGGCAGACGGCAGCTGGTGCGTAGACGGCGTCGGCGTCGGTGCGCTGCTGGAGCCTGCCGCGCCGCTCGATTTCGGCAATTCCGGCACCGGCGCCCGGCTGGTCATGGGCCTCGTCGGCGGCCACGGCATCACCGCCCGGTTCGATGGCGACGCCTCGCTGCGCAAGCGGCCGATGGGGCGCGTCCTGTCGCCGCTCGAATCGATGGGGGCACGCGTCGTCGCCTGCGCCGAGGGTGGCCGGCTGCCGCTGACATTGCAGGGAACGCAGGATCCGCTGCCGATCAGCTATCGGCTGCCCGTCGCTTCGGCGCAGGTGAAGTCGGCCGTGCTGCTGTGCGGCCTCAACTCGCCGGGCACGACCACCGTCATCGAGCCGGAGCCGACACGCGATCACACCGAACGCATGCTGGCGCATTTCGGGGCATCGCTCGCGATCTCCACCGATCCTGACGGCGCCCGCCGCATCGCGCTTGCCGGGCGGCCGCAGCTCAGGGCCCGCGATGTGGTGGTGCCGGCCGATCCCTCCTCGGCCGCCTTTCCGATCGTCGCGGCGCTGATCGTGCCCGGTTCCGCGGTCACGATCCCCGGGGTGATGGTCAATCCCTCGCGCGCCGGGATGATCGCCACCCTCATCGAGATGGGCGCCAGGATCACGCTGTCCGACCGGCGCGAGGACGGCGGCGAGCCGGTCGCCGACATCCTGGTCGAGGCCGGGCCGCTGAACGGCATCGAGGTGCCCGCGGCGCGGGCGCCCTCGATGATCGACGAGTATCCGGCGCTGGCAGTAGCGGCCGCCTTCGCGCACGGTACCACGGTGATGCGCGGTCTGTCGGAGCTCAAGGTGAAGGAATCCGATCGTCTCGCCGCTGTGGCGGCCGGTCTGGCGGCGAACGGGGTCGAGGTGCGTGTCGAGGGCGACGATCTGATCGTCGAGGGCCGCGGCGGACGGACAGGCGGGGTGCCCGGCGGCGGTTGCGTCGCGACCCATCTCGATCATCGGATCGCCATGGCGTTCCTGGTGATGGGGCTCGGCGCCGAGCGGCCCGTCATCGTGGACGATTCCTCGATGATCGCTACCAGCTTCCCGGACTTCGTTGCGCTGATGACGCGGCTCGGCGCGGACATCTCCCCGGTCGCTGCGGCGGAGGCGGCCGCTGCGGCGGGTACTGCGCGATGATCATCGCCATCGACGGACCCGCAGCGTCGGGCAAGGGCACCATCGCCCGCAAGCTTGCTGCGCATTACGGGTTGAGACATCTCGACACCGGCATGCTCTACCGTGCCGTGGCGGCGCGGCTGATTGCCGCCGGCGCGAGTCTGGACGATCCGGCGGCACGGCTTGAGGCCGCCCGCGGCCTTGCGATGGAGAACCTGGCCGACGAGGCGCAGCTGCGCGGGCCTGGCATGGGTGAAGCCGCCTCGATCGTCGCTGCCGATCCGGCAGTGCGCGCTGCCATGCTCGACTTCCAGCGCAACTTCGCCAGGACCCCGCCGGGGGCCGTGCTCGACGGCCGCGACATCGCCACGGTGGTCTGTCCTGACGCCGATGCCAAGCTCTTCGTGACCGCTGCCGCCGAGACCCGCGCCCGCCGCCGCTTCAAGGAGATCATCGCCGCCGGCGGTGATGTCAGCTACGAGCAGGTCCTGGCCGACATTCGCCGCCGCGACGCGCGCGACACGGCGCGGGCGGTCGCGCCGTTGCGGAAAGCCGACGACGCGCACTTGCTCGATACCACCGACTTGGATATAGAAGCCGCGTTCCGGGCGGCTGTGGACCTGATCGGCGGCTCGACGGCGGCGAAGTGAGGGTGCGCGGGTCACGCGCGCCCATTAGCGTGTTTCCGGGGTGACGGTGATCAGCCGGCATGCCGGACGCAGGTCCGCCCGCATCCCCCGGTAACGAGGTTCATCGCCGACTTCAAGGGTCCTCGGGCGCGTCGATAGCGCGTCGGCAGGTCCAGACAGTCCAAGACGAGGTGGTTCCGGACGATCCGGTGCGGTCGGAGAGTGCGGACGAGAGCAGGAAAGCACCGTGGCCTTAGCCAGTATGGAAAAATTCCCCACCAAGGAAGATTTCGCCGCTCTTCTCGAAGAGAGCTTCAACACCAGCACCCTCGCCGAAGGGTCGGTCGTGGAGGGGCGGGTCGTCGCCATCGAGAAGGACATGGCGGTGATCGACGTCGGCCTGAAGACCGAAGGGCGCGTCCCTCTGCGCGAGTTCGGGCTGCACGGGCGCGAACCGTCGATCAAGGTCGGCGACAAGGTCGAGGTCTATCTCGAACGTGTCGAGAACGCGCTCGGAGAGGCCGTCATCAGCCGTGACAAGGCGCGCCGCGAAGAGAGCTGGGAGAAGCTCGAGAAGGCCTTCGAGGCCGGCGAGAAGGTCGAGGGCGTGATCTTCAACTCGGTCAAGGGTGGCTTCACGGTCGATCTCGACGGCGCGGTGGCGTTTCTGCCCCGCAGCCAGGTCGACATCCGCCCGGTCCGGGACGTCGGCCCGCTGATGAACACGCCGCAGCCGTTCCAGATCCTGAAGATGGACCGGCGGCGCGGCAATATCGTCGTCTCGCGCCGTACGGTGCTCGAGGAAACGCGGGCCGAGCAGCGCTCGGAGCTGGTCCAGAGCCTCGAGGAAGGCCAGGTCATCGAGGGTGTCGTCAAGAACATCACCGACTATGGTGCGTTCGTCGATCTCGGCGGCATCGATGGGCTGCTGCATGTCACCGACATCGCCTGGCGGCGCATCAACCACCCCACCGAGGTGCTCTCGGTCGGCCAGACCGTCCGCGTGCGGATCATCAAGATCAACCACGAGACGCAGCGCATCAGCCTTGGCATGAAGCAGCTGGAGGCCGATCCGTGGGAGGGCGTCGAGGCGAAGTATCCGATCGGCGCGCGCTTCAAGGGGCGGGTCACCAACATCACCGACTACGGCGCCTTCGTCGAGCTGGAACCGGGCGTCGAGGGCCTGATCCACGTCTCGGAGATGAGCTGGACGAAGAAGAATGTCCATCCGGGCAAGATCGTCTCGACCTCCCAGGAGGTCGAGGTGGCGGTGCTCGAGGTCGATCCGGTCAAGCGGCGCATCTCGCTCGGCCTCAAGCAGTGCCTGCCCAACCCGTGGGAGAGCTTTGCGGAGCGCTTCCCGGTCGGCTCGATCGTCGAGGGCGAGGTCAAGAACAAGACCGAGTTCGGCCTGTTCATCGGGCTCGAGGGCGACGTCGACGGCATGGTCCATCTGTCCGACCTCGACTGGAACCGCCCCGGCGAACAGGTCATCGAGGAGTTCAACCGCGGCGACATCGTCAAGGCGCAGGTGCTCGACGTCGATGTCGAGAAGGAGCGCATCAGCCTCGGTATCAAGCAGCTCGGCGGCGATCCGTTCGCCACGGCGGCCGAGGGGGCGGATCTGCGCAAGAACGCCGTCGTGACCTGCGAGGTCCTCGACGTGAAGGAGGGTGGCATCGACGTGAAGATCGTCGGCACCGACCTGACGGCCTTCATCCGTCGCTCCGACCTCGCCCGCGACCGGTCGGAGCAGCGTCCCGAGCGCTTCGCCCGCGGCGACAAGGTGGATGCCCGCATCACTCAGTTCGATCGCAAGAACCACAAGGTGTCGGTGTCGATCAAGGCGCTTGAGATCGCCGAGGAGAAGGAGGCGGTCGCCCAGTACGGCTCGACCGACTCCGGCGCCTCGCTCGGCGATATTCTCGGTGCCGCGCTGAGCAAGGCGCAGGCACAGTCCTCCGAGACGAAGAACGACTGACACGTTGCCTTCCGGCCGCGGCTGCGCGCCGCGGCCGGTGTCCAACCCTAGCGAGCCGCCATGTCGCTGGACGCCGACCAGATCCTCGACCGGCGCCGACTGCGCCGCAAACTCTCCTTCTGGCGGGTCGCTGCCTTTGTTCTCGCCGGCGTCGCACTCGTCGCGCTTGTCGCCGTCTCGATGCCGGACACCGAGATCGGTTCGCGCAAGGCGCACATCGCCCGGCTCGCCATCGACGGCATCATCGTCGAGAACCGCGATCTGCAGAAGCTTCTGGAGCGGATAGAGAAGTCCGGCAGCGCCAGGGCCCTTATCGTCTCGATCAACAGTCCCGGCGGCACCACGGCCGGGTCCGAGGCGCTCTACGAAGCGCTGCGCAAGGTTGCGGCCAGGAAGCCGGTGGTTGCCCAGATCGGTACCGTGGCGGCCTCGGGCGGCTACGCGGCAGCGATCGCTGCCGACCACATCGTTGCCCGCCGAACCTCCATCACCGGGTCGATCGGCGTCCTGTTCCAGTGGGCGGACGTCAGTGAACTGCTGTCGGACATCGGCGTCGAGGTTGATACGGTGAAGAGCGGTCCGCTGAAGGCGGAGCCCAATCCGTTCGAGCCGACCAGCGAGGAGGCACGCGCCGCGATCCAGGCGCTGGTGCTTGATTCCTACGACTGGTTCATCGGCCTGGTGGCGGAGCGGCGCAATCTCGACATGGCCACGGCGCGGCGTGTCTCCGACGGGCGCATCTACACGGGCGGCCAGGCGCTGGCGCTCGGTCTGATCGACGCGATCGGCGGCGAGGATGCAGTACGCGACTACCTTGCTTCGACGCACAACATCGACCGCGACCTCGAGATCCGCGACTGGACACCCGACGGCCCACTCGGCGGACTCGGTCTGGTCGAGACGGTTGCGGCGATCGCACGGCTGGCAGGGCTCGACAAGCTGGCGGCGACGCTTGCGCGGCTTCACCATTTGCAGATTGGCGCACTTGACGGGCTGGTATCGCTCTGGCAACCTCAAAATATTGAAAAATAAGAGGGATCATCCGGGGGCCCGATGATCAAGTCCGAGCTCGTTCAGCGCATCGCGCAAGCCAATCCGCATCTCTATCAGCGGCATGTCGAGCTGATCGTGAACACCGTCCTCGACGAGATCACCGCCGCGCTGGCGCGGGGCGACAGGGTCGAGCTGAGAGGCTTCGGCGCCTTCTCGGTGAAGGATCGGCCGGCCCGCACCGGCCGCAATCCACGCACCGGCGCGAAGGTCGAGGTGGATCAGAAGTTCGTTCCGTTCTTCAAGACCGGCAAGGAACTGCGCGAACGCCTGAACGGCAGGAGCTGACCGCCGCCAACGATGATCCATCGCCTCGTCCAGATCCTGATCACGCTGCCGCTTGCCGTGCTGATCATTGCCTTCTCGGTGGCCAACCGCGCACCGGTCCGGGTTTCCCTCGATCCGTTCGGTTCGGGCGACACCGCGCTCTCGGTCTCGGTCCCGCTGTTCCTGCTGGTGCTCGGCTGTCTCCTCGTCGGCGTGCTTGTCGGTGGGACGGCGGCATGGCTCAGTCAGGGCAAGTGGCGGCGGCGCGCGCGGCTGTCACGCGAGGAGGCCGCGCGATGGCGCCACCGTGCCGGGGAGGCGGACCGCAAGCTGCCGGCGGCGCCGGGCCTGCCCGCGCTCAGACGCTGATCCGATTCGCCAGCGCGGCTGGCGCCGCGCCCGATGCCGCCCGGCGGCCCCGGTGGCGATGCCGGCCCGGCATGGACTCCGGCCGCCATTCCGTGGCACCTATCGCCGCATCCGATCCCCGATGCCGACATCCGGCAGGAGCCCAGTCGCGTGAACCAGAGCGGGCATATCGGCGTCAAGATCTGCGGGCTGACCGACGAGACCGCGGTGGCGGCCTCGCTGGGGGCCGGCGCCGACATGCTCGGCTTCGTGTTCTTTCCGCCGAGCCCGCGACATGTCGATCCGGCGCGGGCGGCGCAGCTGGCCGCGCCGGTGCGCGGCAGGGCGCGGATCGTGTCGCTCACCGTCGATGCCGACGACCTGACCTTCGATGCGATCTTCCACACGCTCGGTCCAGACATCCTCCAGCTGCATGGGCGCGAGAGCCCCGAGCGGGTGGCTCAGCTCAAGACCCGCTATAACGTCGAGACGATGAAGGTGATCGCGGTCCGCGAGGCGGCGGACCTTGCGGCGGTCGAACCCTATCTCGGCGTCGCAGACCGGATCCTGTTCGACGCCAAGGCGCCAGCCGCAGCGAGTCGGCCGGGCGGCCTCGGCATCCGCTTCGACTGGCATCTGCTCGCCGGGCTTGACCTTCCCCGCCCGTGCATGCTGTCGGGAGGGCTGGACGCCGAGGTGGTGGCTGCGGCGATCGGAATTGCCCGGCCCGACGGCGTCGACGTTTCCTCGGGCGTCGAGGCCAGGCCGGGTGAGAAGGACCCGGCAGCCATTGCCCGTTTCGTCGAAGCCGTACGGCGAACCGAGCGGACACTCGGCGCGCCCAGCCGGAGGAAAGCTTCGTGAACGTCGCCAACACCTATCGCGCCGGCCCCGACGAGCGTGGCCATTTCGGTCTGTACGGCGGACGCTTCGTTGCCGAGACGCTGATGCCGCTGATCCTCGACCTCGAAAGGGCGTGGAATGAAGCCAAGACGGATCCGGCCTTCAAGGCCGAACTCGACGATCTCAATGCCCACTACAGCGGGCGGCCGAGCCCGCTCTATTTCGCCGCCCGGCTGACCGAACATCTCGGCGGCGCCAAGATCTACTTCAAGCGTGACGAGCTGAACCACACCGGCAGCCACAAGATCAACAACTGCCTCGGCCAGATCCTGCTCGCCCGCCGCATGGGCAAGACCCGGATCATCGCCGAGACCGGCGCCGGCCAGCACGGGGTGGCGTCAGCGACGGTCGCGGCCCGGTTCGGCTATCCCTGCATCGTCTACATGGGCGCTACCGATGTCGAGCGGCAGAAGCCCAATGTGTTCCGCATGAAGCTGCTGGGCGCCGAGGTCCACCCGGTCACCTCGGGCGCGGGCACTCTGAAGGACGCGATGAACGAGGCGTTGCGCGACTGGGTGACCAACGTCGAAACGACCTATTACATCATCGGCACCGCGGCCGGGCCGCACCCCTATCCGGAGATGGTGCGCGACTTCCAGTCGGTGATCGGCCGGGAGGCGAGGGACCAGATCCTCGCAGCCGAGGGACGTCTGCCGGATGTGCTGGTGGCCGCCGTTGGCGGCGGCTCGAACGCCATCGGCCTGTTCCACCCGTTCCTCGACGATGCGGACGTCGAGATCTACGGAGTCGAGGCCGGCGGCCACGGTCTCGACGGCGACCAGCACTGCGCCTCGCTGAATGCCGGACGCCCCGGTGTTCTGCATGGCAACCGCACCTATCTGCTGCAGGACGACGACGGCCAGATCCTCGAGGGCCACTCGATTTCGGCCGGTCTCGACTATCCGGGCATCGGGCCCGAGCACGCCTGGCTCAAGGATACCGGTCGGGTGACCTATGTGCCGATCACCGACGAAGAGGCGCTGGAGGCGTTCCAGCTGTGCACGCGGCTCGAGGGCATCATCCCGGCGCTCGAGCCCTCGCACGCGCTGGCGCAGGTGATGAAGCTTGCGCCGAGCATGGGGAAGGATCAGATCATCGTCATGAACATGTGCGGCCGCGGCGACAAGGACGTCTTCACGGTGGGCAAGATCCTGGGGTTCGACCTGTGAGCGTGGCGACCCGTATCGACCGCCGCTTCGCCGCGCTGCAAGACGAGGGCCGGGCGGGACTTGTCACCTTCGTCACCGCCGGTGATCCCGACCCCGACACCTCCCTGGCGATCCTGAAGGCGCTGCCCAAGGCGGGTGCCGACGTCATCGAGATCGGCATGCCCTTCTCCGACCCGATGGCCGACGGACCGGCGATCCAGGCCTCGGGCCGCCGTGCGCTGCTCGCCGGCCAGACCATGCGCCGGACGCTGTCGATGGTGCGCGCCTTCCGGGAGGGCGATGACGAGACGCCGATCGTGCTGATGGGCTACTACAACCCGATCTATTCCTACGGCACAGAGACCTTTCTCGTCGACGCGAAAGCCGCCGGCGTCGACGGACTGATCGTCGTCGACCTGCCGCCGGAGGCCGACGACGAACTCTGCCTGCCGGCGCTCGCGCACGGGCTCAACTTCATCCGTCTGGCGACGCCGACGACTGACGAGAAGCGGCTGCCGCGCGTCCTCCTGAACACGTCCGGATTCGTCTACTATGTCTCGATCACCGGGATCACCGGAACAAGGGCGCCGGACACGACCGCGGTGACCGCCGCGGTCGCACGCATCAAGCGCCACACCAGGTTGCCCGTGGCGGTCGGCTTCGGGGTGAAGACACCGGAGCAGGCCGCCGCGATCGCGGCCGGCGCGGATGCGGTCGTCGTCGGCTCGGCGCTGGTCGAAGAGGTGCGAGGCTCGCTCGACGCGGCGGGCCGTGCTACTGATCGTACGGTCGATGCAGTGGCCGGACTGGTCCGCCGGCTTGCCGCCGGCGTCCGCGCCGGCCGGACCGTCGCCGCCTGAGGCGGCCGAACGAAGAGGCTCAGTTCGTGAACTGGATCAACAACGTCGTCCGTCCAAAGATCCGCGGCCTTCTGCAGAAGCGGGAAGTGCCGGAGAACCTCTGGGTCAAGTGCCCGGAAACCGGCGAAATGGTGTTCCACCGCGATCTCGAGGCGAACCTGTATGTGATTCCTGGTTCCGGCCATCACATGCGGATGCCGGTGGAGGCCAGGCTCAGGCATCTGTTCGATAGCGGCGAGTTCGTCGACATCGAGACGCCGGAGGTTCCCGCGGACCCGCTGAAGTTCCGCGACGAGCGCCGCTATTCGGACCGCATCAAAGACGCCCGCGCCAAGACCGGCATGCGCGACGCCGTGCGGGTGTGCTACGGCACGCTCGACGGACTGCCGGTGACGGTCGGTGTCCAGAACTTCGAGTTCATGGGCGGGTCCCTCGGCATGGCGGCCGGAGAGGCGGTGGTCACCGGCATGGAGACGGCGGCCGAGCGGCGCACGCCCTTCATCATGTTCGCGGCTTCCGGCGGGGCGCGCATGCAGGAAGGCATCCTGTCGCTGATGCAGATGCCGCGCACGACGGTTGCCGTGCAGAAGCTGCGCGAGGCGCGGCTGCCCTACATCGTGGTGCTGACCCACCCGACCACCGGCGGCGTCACCGCCTCCTATGCGATGCTCGGCGACATCCATATCGCCGAACCCGGCGCGCTCATCGGCTTCGCCGGGCCGCGCGTGATCGAACAGACCATCCGTGAGAAGCTGCCGCCCGGCTTCCAGCGCAGCGAATACCTGCTCAAGCACGGCATGGTCGACATGGTGGTGCACCGTCACGACCTGCGGGCGACGCTCAGCCGTCTGTGCCGACTGCTGCTGAAGGCCCCCTCGCTCGCCGACGAGCGCCCGCTCGCAGGCATGCCGGACGTCGCGGCCGCGCCGCAGGCGCTGCCACCGCCGCTGGCCGAGGCAGCCGACTGACGCGCGAAGCCGACGCGGGACGTCGTTTCCTGCATATCGTCCCGGGCCGCGGGACCCTATGAGGTTGCGAATGGCCGCATCTGACCTGATCCTCGACCGTCTGGCCGCGTTGCATCCGCGCAAGATCGACCTGTCGCTCGACCGCATGCACCGGATACTCGCCGCGCTCGGCAATCCGGAGCGGCGGCTGCCGCCGGTCGTCCATGTCGCCGGTACCAACGGCAAGGGCTCCACCGTTGCCTATCTGCGGGCCATCACCGAGGCGGTGGGCCGGCGGGCCCATGTCTATACCTCGCCGCATCTGGTGCGGTTCCACGAGCGTATCCGGCTGGCCGACGAGAACGGCACCAGCAAGCTGGTCGGCGAGGCTGAACTCGCCGCGGCGCTCGAGGAATGCGAACGGGCCAATGCCGGCGCGCCGATCACCATCTTCGAGATCACCACGGCTGCCGCCTTCCTGATCTTCTCGCGGCATCCCGCCGACCTGCTGCTGCTCGAGGTCGGCCTCGGCGGACGGCTCGACGCAACCAATGTGATCGACCGTCCGGCGGCGACCATCATCACGCCGATCTCGATGGATCACGCCCAGTATCTCGGCGACACGATCGAACTGATCGCCGCCGAGAAGGCCGGCATCATCAAGCGCGGCGTTGCCTGCATCGTGGCGCGGCAGCCGCGCGCTGCGGAGCAGGTCATCGCGCGGGCGGCGGCCCGGCTCGCGGCGCCGCTGTCGATCTCCGGCCAGGACTGGCATGCCGGCGAGGAGCGCGGTCGCCTCGTCTATCAGGACGAGCACGGGTTGATGGACCTGCCGATGCCGCGCCTGCTCGGCCGGCACCAGATCGAGAATGCCGGTGCAGCGATCGCCACGCTCGGCCATCTGCCGTTCGCCGTCGACGAGGCGGCGGTCGCGACGGCCATGCAGACGGTGGACTGGCCGGCGCGGATGCAGCCGCTGCGCGTCGGGCCGATCGCCGATGCGGCGCCTGCCAATGCCGACATATGGCTGGACGGCGGCCACAATCCCGCTGCCGGCGAGGTGCTGGCCGCAGCCCTCGCCGAACTCGAGGAGCGCAATCCGCGCCCGGTGTACCTCGTCAGCGGCATGCTGACCAGCAAGGACGCCTCGGGCTTCTTCGCGCCGTTCGCAGGTCTCGTGCGCGAGGTCGTCACCGTGCCGATCCCGGACGTCGAGGCCTCGTTCGATCCCGTCGAACTCGCCGCGGACGCGGCACGCGCCGGCCTGTCCGCCCGCGTCGCGGCGAGTGTCGAGGAGGCGCTGGCAAGCCTGCCGCGCGACGAGCCGGCTCGCGTGCTGATCTGCGGCTCGCTTTATCTCGCCGGACACGTACTGCGGATCCAGGAGACGGTACCGCAATAGCGCAGCTCATCTCCGGCGGCCTCGATGATCCGCGTCAGCTCGCTTCGGCGTCGCAAATGCTGACGGAGGCGCGGCGTCCGCTTCTCCGGGAGGTGCGCCAGCCGGCGACGGGCGGCGCGGCAGAGAACGAGTCTGCGGCGACGCCCGGGACGCCGCCGTCAGGCGGAGACGCGATGTCGGTCCGACCGGTCGCCTCCGGTCAGATCGATTCGTTGATCCAGGAGATCAGCCGGCTCTTCGGCTGGACGCCGACCTGGGTGCCGACCGGCTGTCCATCCTTGAACAGGATCAGGGTCGGGATGGCGCGCACGCCGTAGTTCGACGGCACCTTCGGGTTCTCGTCGACATTGACCTTGGCGATCTTCACCTTGCCGTCCAGCTCGGTCGCGATCTCGTCGAGCATCGGCGCGATCTGGCGGCAGGGACCGCACCACTCGGCCCAGAAGTCGACCAGGACCGGCTCGGCCGAATCGAGCACGTCAGCCTGGAACGAAGCGTCGGAAACGTGGGAAGCAGCCATCTGGTACCTCGTGGGGATGGAGTCTGCCGGGCGGAGGTCCGGCCGTGCGTCGCCGGAAGGTAGGTACCGGGCCCGGCAGCGTCAAGGCAGGGCCGGCAGCTGGATGCCGCAGACGCGGCTCAGCCGATTTGCATCAGGCGCGGGGCTGACGTCCACAACAGCGCCGTGCGCACGGTCTTCCCGGGCCAGATCCGCGCTGCCAGCCGGCGATAAGCATCGAGCTGTCCGCGGTAGGCCTGTGGCACCCCGTCCGGGCCGTCCGGCACCAGGCGATCCGTCTTGTAGTCGACGATCAGAACCTCGTCGGCGCAGACCAGCAGCCTGTCCACCTGTCCGAGCACGCGCTCGCCGTTCGGCCCGCCAGGGCCGGCGATGGTGGCCTCGGCGAGCCCGCCCGGCGCAAAGACCGGAGCGAACACGGGGTCGGCCAGGATCGCCAGCACGCGGGCCGCGATCTCCTCGCGATCCTGCTGCGTCCAGTCGGGAGCGAGCACCTGCAGCGCGCGCGCGGCGGCGGCAGCACGATCCGGCACGGCGATCTCCGGCAGGCTTTCGAGCAGACGGTGGATGACGGTCCCGCGCCGGCGTGCCGCTGCTGCGCCGGCCGGGTCGGTTGCGGCCCGAAATCCCGGCGCGTGCCCGGCGAGTCGGGACGGGGCAAGTGCGGGACCGGTGGCTGCCTCGGCCGCAGCGAGTTCACGCAGCCAGGCCGGTAGCGGCTCCTGTCCGGTGCCACTCCCGGTCTGCCGCGCGACCGGCGCCGCCTCGCCCTCGCCGACCAGCCGCCGCACGGGGCCATCCGGGGTATCGGCATCGACAAGCAGCGGATCGAGCGCGCTCGACACGATGTCGTGCCAGGTCGGCTCCGAGGTCCGGCGCGTGCCGTTGCGAAAACCGGCGATGTAGAGCCGGTCGCGCGCCCGTGTCATCGCGACATAGAGCAGCCGGTTCTCCTCCGCGGCCCGGGCGCGTTCGGCAGCCTCCCGCAAGGTGGCCGTCGCCGCGCAGTCTTCCGCCTTGCTCGGGGCGAAGACCAGCGGCCCGCCGGGATCCTCACCGAAGCGGAACAGCGGCCCGACGCTCCGGCCGCTTGCAGCGCGGGCACAGTCGGGCAGGAACACCACCGGAGCCTCGAGGCCCTTGGCGCCGTGCACCGTCATCACCCGCACCTCGTCGCGACCCTTGTCCATGTCGCGCTTGATCTCGGTCGGTGCGGCCTCGAGCCAGGCCAGGAAACCGGGCAGGCTCGGGGTCTCGGCCCGTTCGTAGGCGAGCGCCAGGCCGAGGAATTCGTCCAGCGCCTCGAAGGCCTCGGCGCCGAGGCGGGCATGGAACGCCGCGCGGCCGCGGCCGGCGCCGAGCAGCCCGGCATAGAAATCGTAGGGCCGCTGGAATCCGACCCGGGCGCGCCAGTCGGCCAGGAGGTCGCGGATTGGGGCGAGCGCCGCGTCGGTCTCTGCCTTCTCGACCAGCGCCTGCCACAGCGACCCGCGCCGGCCGGCCGCAAGTGCCATTAGATCGTCCTCGCCCAGCCCGATCAGCGGGCTCTTCAACAGTGCAGCAAGCGTCAGATCGTCCTCGGGCATCAGCGCGAAGCGGCCGACGGCGACAAGATCCATCACCGCAATATGATCGGTCAGCACCATCCGATCGGCGCCAGCGACCGGAATGCCGTGCGCCTTCAGTGCGCGAATCATCAGTTCGGCGAAGGGTTTGCGGCGCGCCAGCAGGATCATGACGTCGCCGGGACGGATCGGCAGGCCGGTCGCCTCCAGTCGCTCCTCGCGGTCGATCCAGCCCCTGATCGTGCGGGCGATGCGGCTGGCCAGCCGGGCGGCGGGACTCTCGGCCCGCTCGACATCGAGGGGAGCATCCCAAGGGGTCACCGGCTCGACCGGCTCCGGCTCGATCACCGGCCAGATCTCGACGAGACCCGGATCCCGCTCGCGCACCGCCGTGTGGATCACCTCCTCACGATCCACCTCAAGGACGACGCCCGCGGCTGCGGGACCGGTCCGGAACACCTCGTCGACGGCCTTTAGGATCGCCGGGGTCGAGCGGAAGGACAGTCGCAGGGTCACCCCACGGAACGGCTTGCCGACCTCCCGCGCCGCGCGCTCGAAATGCTTGCGCATCGCCGCGAAGCGGGCCGGTTCGGCGCCCTGGAAGGAGTAGATCGACTGCTTGATGTCGCCGACCGCGAACACCGTGCGGTCGGCCTGACGGGCGCCCTCGCCGGCAAAGAACTCGCCGGCTATCCGGTCGATGATCTCCCATTGGCGTGGGCTGGTATCCTGCGCCTCGTCGACCAGGATGTGGTCGATGCCGCCGTCCAGCTTGTAGAGCACCCAGGCAGCGTCGGTGCGGGTCAGCAGCATCGCGGTGCGCTCGATGAGATCGTCGAAGTCGAGCAGCCCGCGCAGCGACTTGATCGACTGGTAGCGCTGGAGGATGGCATCGGCGATGGTGAACAGCGCGCGGTTGAACTCGAGCAGCCTGGCTGCGGAAAGCTGCGGCGCCAGCCGCGCCACGCGGTCTCGCTCGGCCTCCAGCCGACGGCATAGCTCCGGTTCCGCAGCCGCCAGCGCGTTCGTCACGATGGCGCGTCGGGCGGTTCCCTCGCGGGTCAGGAACACGGCGAGATAGTCATCGAGCGCGGCGTTGCCGACAGCCGCGGCGGCCGCGGCCAACCGGTCACCGAGGTGTTCGTCTCTTGTCGATCCCTGGCGCATCCACGTGGCGACGGAGGCCCATTCCGAACGCGGCAGCGACCGGCCAGCGAGGATCTCGTCGATCAGCCCCGCTTCCGTCGTACCCGACGGCAGGCCGATTGCCGCGCCCAGGCTGTCGAGCGCCCCCCCGAGGTCGCCGCCGTCATGCAGCCAGTCGAGAAGCTCGCTGCGCCGGCTGACGACTTCGGCGATGAGGCCGTCGAGAGTGGTGTCCGACAAGCGCGCCACCACAACCGCCAGCGCCGCCGAGAGTTGCGCGTCCGTGGCCGCCTGCATCAGGATCTCGCCGCGCGCGGTCGCAAGCAGCTCGGCCGCCGTGCGGTCGTCGAGCACGGTGAAACCGGCAGTGACACTTGCCTCGAACGGGAACTGTTGCAGGAGCCGCTCGCAGAAGGCGTGGATCGTCTGGATCTTCAGGCCACCCGGTGTCTCGACGGCTTCGGCGAACAAGCGTCGTGCCCGTTCGGCCTCCGCCGCGGTCGGCCTGCGGCCGGTAATGCGGGCGATCTCGTCGGCGAGAGTCGCGTCGTCGGCGATCGCCCAGCCGGCAAGCCAGTCGAAGACGCGGTTGGCCATCTCCGAGGCGGCCGCCTTGGTATAGGTGATGCAGAGCAGGCGCGAGGGGTTCGTGCCGGCAAGCAAGAGCCGCAGCACCCGCTGTGCCAGCACATAGGTCTTGCCCGCGCCGGCATTGGCCTTCACCCAGGCCGAGACGCGCGGATCGGATGCCTCGCGCTGCGCCGCGATGGTTGCGTCAAGCGGGCGGGCCGCGACGTTCGTCACCGCCGGATCACTCCTCGCCGCCGCCCGCCACCGCCCATTCCGGCCAGCGGGAGAGATGATCGTAGTCGTTGAATCGCTTGAGGAACTGGGCTCGCGGCTTGACATGATAGGGCTGTCCCGGATCGCAGAATCGGTGCAGCAGCCCGATCAGGCGGTTCAGCGTCTCCTCGGCGAAGGCGGCGACCGTCGTATCGTTCGGGGCGATCGGCAGGATGCTGCCGGCCCGCCGGCTTCCCTTGAGCTCGATGTAGACCAGTTCGGTCGCGACCAGTCCGGGCTCGACGCCGTCGAAGCCGCCGCGCATGGCGATCGCCGCTTCGAGCGGCAGCTGCGGGCTCAGTCCCGACAGCACTTGCGGCGGGCTGGGCACCGATCCGGTCTTGTAGTCGACGATGCGCAGCGTGCCGTCCGGCCTGACGTCGATCCGGTCGGCCCTGCCGGTCAGCGTCATGCGACGGCCGGCAATGTCGAGCTCGAGCGCGCCGCCGGTCTCGACGATGCGACGAGCCTTCACGCGGCGGTCCTCCGCATCGATGGCTGCGAACCACTCGGCGACCCGGAGGAAGCGCGGCCACCAGATCGCCTTCACTTCCGGAAAGTCGTCGAGCCGGGCGAACAGCTCGCGACCGATGGCGATCAGGTCGGGCGTCTCGCCGGCCTCGGTCCGGTGGACGAAGCGCGCCAACGCATCGTGCAGGATCTCGCCCCGGCTCGACGCGTCCGGCGCCTCGTCGAGTCCCGGCAGCGGTTCGAGACCCAGAATCCGGCGCGCATAGATGGAATAGGGGTCGCGGATCAGCGTCTCGACCTCGGTGACACTGATGCGTGTCGGGCGCAGCTCGAGCGGCGGGCAAGGTGCCGGCTCGGCCATGGCGCGCGGCGCAGCCTCGGCGAGATCGAGGCGGCGGGCGAAGCCCTTCAGCCGGTTCCCGGCCTCGCACATGCGGGCGTAGCGCTCGCTGCCGACGACGGCGGCCAGACGGCGAAGCCAGCGCGAGGCGACGGTGGGCGCGCCGCCGATCTTCATGGCCCGCGCCAGCAGAACCTCAGGGGCCCCCAGCGCCTGGGCGACGTCATGGGCCGCCAGTCCGATGAAGCGCTCCGGAGCCTCGAGGCCGATGACCCCGCGCATCGGGCGGTTGAGGAACGGATCGGTGCGCGTGTCGGCTGGCCACACGCCCTCGTCGAGCCCACCGAGCACGATCAGATCGGCCGACAGCAGACGGGCCTCGAGCGGGCCGAGAATCGCCAGACGCGGATGGCCGGCGCGTACCGGGCGGACGGCACGGCCGGCCATCAGCGCCGCCAGCAGCGCGGGGTATTCGGCAAGCGTCACGTCAGGTCCGTCGCCGGCAGATGCGAGCAACTCCTCGAGGAAGGCATCGAGTGCGGTGACGTCCTCGCCGGAAGGCAGCTCGTCCGCCTCGCCGGCAATGACCCTCGACAGGGCCTCGGCATGGCTGGCAACGACCTTCGCCAGCGGCACGGGCGGCGAATCGCGCAACCGCTCCAGCGGTTCGAGCGCCGCGCTGATGCGGGTCGCCAGGTCGAAGGCCGCATCGCGGTCGGCGGTGCCGAGGCGGCGTACGGCCGGATGGTCGAACCGGTCGGCGGACCGCAGAAGGCGCTCGGTGGCGACCCGGATCAGGCCGTCACATCCCGGTGCAGGTCGTGGTCCGCGCAAGACCGCGAGCTCGAGCCACCGCGCTGCGCGCCGTGCGGCTGCCGTGTCCAGTCCGAACCTTGCCAGCGGGTGCTGGATGAGCGCGACGAGCGCCACCGGCTCGAGCCGGCGTGCCACCGTCTCGACGATCTGCCGGAACAGGCCGCCGGCCGGCGTCTCGGCCAGCGGCACACCGGCGGAATCATCGACGGTGATCTGCCAGCGCGCCAGTTCCGCCGCGACCCGCCGCGCAAGTCCGCGGTCCGGCGTCACCAGCGCCGCGGTTCGGCCCGGCGTCGCGACGGTCTCGCGAAGCGCGATCGCAATGGCGAGCGCCTCCTCGGCCTCATCGGCGGCCTCCAGCACGCCGATACCGGACACGGCCGCATCGAGCAGCCCGTCGCCGAGACGCCGGTCGAGGCTCGCCCACTGTTCGGTGGTGGCGGCCGGCCGGAAAGCCTCGCCGACAAGCCGGTCGCGGGCCGGCCGCGGCGCCGCGACGAGCGGTTCCACCGAGGCCCGTACCGCGCCGAGACGTCCGAGCAGTCGCTTGAGGCCGTATTGGGGGTGGCCCGGATGCGGTGCGCTCGCCGCGTCGATCGCCGTCCAGGCTTCTTCGTCCAGATCGAGATCGAGCCCCGGCAGCACGACGGCACCGTGGGGCAGGCGGGCGATCACGGCGAGCAGGGCGGCAGTCGCCGGTATCGTGCCGGTCGAACCGGCGGCGATGATCGGTCCGGTGGGCGGGCAATGTGCGAGACGGGCGGCTTCTGCGCGCAACAGGGCATTGCGCCGGGTGGCCGGGTCGCTGGCGCCACGTTCCTCCAGCAGGCGCGGCCATTCCTCGGAAACGATCCTGAGAAAACCAACGGTCAATGCCCAGTAGGCGGCGTGATCCTCCGGCACCAGTTCTTCAAGCGCCCGGAACGAGACGCCCTCGGTCTCGAAATCGTCGATCAGCCGGGCGAGATCGCGGGCGAGAAGGGCAGCGTCGCCCGGGACGACGGGAATGGCGACCGGCTCCTCGCGCCCCGGCACGAGCAGGGTCTGCGCCACGCTACGCCCCCAGGCCAGCACCATCGTGGCAAGGAGCAGATGGCGTTGCAGCGGCGGTATCGCCGGTGGCAGATCGAGGGCGGCGCCGCCGCCGAATGTGCCCTCGCCGAAGAGGGCGAGGTCCACCTCGTCGACATCACCGATGGGGCGGATACGGGGCAGCAGCGTGGCGCCGCCGACGCGCTCGGCGAGGAGCTCGGCGAACGTCCGGCAGGCGCGGCGGGTCGGCAGCAGGACGAGATGTTCCTCGAGGGCGAAGCGGCGTCCCTCCGGCGCGGGCGGCACCAGCCTGCCGGCGATCAGCGCGTCGGCGAATGCCGGCAGGAAGGCCGCCGAGGGTGGTATGGTCCACAGCCGGGGGGGCGCCGGGGCTGTCATCGGTTCACAAGACGCTGTTCTCGATCATCGTTTCCGCCTCGGCGATGGCCGACGGTGTGCCGACATGCATCCACAGTCCATCGAGCCGCAGACCGTGCAGCCGGCCAGTCGCGATGGCGCGGTCGAACAGCAGGTTGAGCGAGAAGCGGCCATTGGGCGCGTCGTCGAACAGCCGCGGCGAGAGGATCGCCACCCCGGTGTAGGCAAAGGGTGCCGTCGTCCGCTCCGGACGCCGCGTCAGCCGCCCGGCCGTGTCGAGCAGGAAGTCGCCGGTGCCGCCGTAGCCCGACGCGGTGACGGTCGGAGCGAGGACCAGCAGACCGTCCATCCGGTCGTCCTGCCAGGCCTCGGCGAGCCGCCCGAGCAGCGGCCGCGCCCCCTCGATCCAGAGCGAATCGGTGTTGGCGAGGTAGAACGGACCGGGCCCGAGCATGGGCAGCGCGCGGACGATGCCGCCGCCGGTATCGAGAAGCCCGTCGCGCTCGTCCGAGATCCGGATCCTCGGCACCTGACGGCCGCTCAGATGCGCCTCGATCTGATCCGCAAGATGGTGGACGTTGACGACCGCCTCGCGGACGCCGGCTGCAGCCAGCCGGTCGAGAACCTGATCGATCAGCGGGCGGCCGGCGACGGGCACCAGCGGCTTCGGCAGCCGCTCGGTGATCGGCCGCATCCGTGTGCCAAGTCCTGCGGCCAGCACCATCGCGGTCGTCGGAGCTGTCACGCAGGCTGAGTCGCGTGGCGGGGCGCCGCCGCCATTCATCACGGTCATGTCATGTGCCTGGAAGCCAGTTGTCCTGATCCGGGAGATGTGTCTCGTACCAACCCCGCAGCGCGCCGAGAACCGGGTGCGACAGGGCATGAGCAAGATAGCCGCGGATGCGGGGAATGTGCCGCAGATAGCCGCGCTTGCCATCGCGTTCGGCCAGACGCGCGAAGATGCCGAGGATCTTGGTGTTGCGCTGGGCTGCGAGGATCGCGAAGCGCTTGTCGAAAGCCTCCGCATCGAAGGCGGCATCGGCGATCTGACGGCTCGCCACGTAACGGGAATAGAGCTCGCGCCACATCCGGTCCGGGATGTCGACCCGAGCGTCGAAGACGAGCGAGGCGACGTCGTAGGCCGGTGGCCCCATCACTGCGTCCTGCATGTCGAGGATGCCGACCCGGGCGATGCCCTGCCGGCGCGGCAGCCACATCAGGTTCGGCGAGTGGTAATCGCGCAGGACCCAGACCGGCCGCGCCGACGCATCGTCCAGCTCGAACAGCAGATCGTCCCAGATTTCCCGGAACCGTGTCACGGCATGCTGCGGCAGCCGTTCTCCGGTCGCCAGAGGGACATACCAGTCGAGCAGCAACGACACCTCGACCAGCATCGCGGCATGATCATAGGCCGGCAGACGGTAGGGCCGGGCTCCGGGTACCTCGAGCAGGTCGGGCAGCGCCATGTCGTGCAGCGCCGAGAGCAGGTCGATGGCGGCGGCGTAGCGATCCTCGAGGGGGCGGCCCTCGGCGTCGAGAATGCCCTCGCGGCCAAGATCCTCGGTGACGAGCACCCCGGCGGCGAGGTCGGCCCCAAGGATCGCCGGCGCGGAGAAGCCCCGGGCGCGCAGCGCCGTCGCCATGGCCACGAATGGGGTCACCGATTCGGCCAGGTGCGCGACACGGCTGTAGGGCACCTCGCCGATGCCGGGATCCGGTCGGGCCGGGGCATCCATCAGGATGGCGGTCTGGCCGTCGCGACCCAGTCTTTCGTAGCGCCGGCTCGAGGCATCGCCCTGGATGAAGCTGCGCGACCAGTCGCCAAAGCCCATCGCCGCGATCGCCTCGCGGACCTCCAGCAATCGCGCGAGCCGCTCCGTCCAGCTGCCCTCTCCCCGCAGCCACGCCGTGCGCTCCTGCGGGGCGGCCGGATCGAGCGCGAGCGACACTTCCAGGACGTTGCCGGCGAACCGGCCGGGCGCCCGCTCGGACCATTCGACCACAACGAGGGCGGCCGGAGCCAGGTCGTCGATGCCGAGCTCGTCGAGCTCGCGGGGATCGCCGATGCGGTACAGATCGAGATGCAGGACGCGCAGACGCGGCAGGTCGTAGTCCTGCACCAGGGTGAAGGTCGGGCTCGGCACCTCCAGCCGGGACTGGTCGGCAACCGCCCGGATCAGCGCCCGGGCGAAGGTCGATTTGCCGGCTCCGAGATCGCCGGACAGCAGGATGTGGTCGCCGGCGCGCGCGGACGCCGCGACCGCTTCGGCGAGACGCTCGGTTTCGGCCTGCGAGCGCAGCCGCACTGCAGTGCCTGCGGGGATGGTCGATTCGTGCGGGTGCACCGGCGGTCCTCGGCGACGGCGCTAGACCGGATGACGGCCCAGCCCTTCCTCCGACGGCCGCGGCTCGTTAGCCGGCGGCGTTCGGCGTGGCAGGGTATAGACCGTCGCGGCAGCGGGTTCCATCATTCTGGCGTCTGCCGCGCCGCGCGCGCGATGACGGGCCGGGAAGGTGCAGGTCACGGTGGTGCCGCGACCCGGCTCGGAGACGAGGTCGACCGTGCCGCCGTGCAACTCGACGAAACTCTTGACGATCGACAGACCGAGTCCGGGGCCGCGGTATCTCGCGCCTTGGGAATAGCTCTCGAAGCGCTCGAACACGGCGTCACGCACCTCCTTGGGGATGCCACGTCCCTCGTCGGCCACGGTGAAGGCGACCGTTTCCGGGTCCGGACGCCGTGCCTCGAGCCGCACCGTCTGGCCGGACTCGCTGAATCCGATCGCGTTGGACAGCAGGTTGAACAGGATCTGGCGGATCCGTTTCTCATCGGCCTCGAAGGCGCCGATGTCCTCGGGGATGCGGATGTCGAGCGTGATCGACGCTTCCGCGCTCCGGTCGCGCAAGGCATCGGCGGCGGCGAGTGCGGCGCCGCGGATGTCGACCTGCGCAATCTCGAGCTCCATCACCCCGGCATCGATCGTGGCCAGATCGAGAATGTCGTTGATGATGGCGAGCAGCGCGCTCGACGAGGACAGGATGTAACCGGTGTATTCGCGCTGGCGCTCGCCGAGTTCGGCCTCGGGCATGTCGTTCATCAACTGGGCGAAGCCGATGATGTTGGTCAGCGGTGCGCGCAGTTCGTAGGACACCTTGTGGACGAACTCGTTCTTGATGCGCGCGGCCGTGAGCAGCGCCTCGTTGCGGTCGCGCAGGGCCCGCTCCATGCGGGCCGACGCGCTGATGTCGGTAAACACGACGAGCGTGCCGCCGTCGGGCAGCGGCAGGACGCGCATGTCGATGACGCTGCCGTCGCGCCGTTCCAGCCGTGCGGTTGCTGCCTCGCGGCTGTCGGTCAGGCCGGTGACCGCGCCGCGCAGCATCTCCCAGACCTTCCGATCGTCGTGCAGGCTGCGGCACCAGCCGATCACCTCCTCGACGTGCGGCAGCCCGCCGAGGCCTTCCGGCGACAGTTTCCAGATCGCCGCGAAGGCCGGATTGTGGAGACGCATCCGGCCATCGCTGCCGAACACGACGATCCCCTCGTCGAGCGCCTCGAGTGTCTCACGTTGCACCCGGGTCGCGGCGACGAGGCGGCTTTCCAGGTCGAGGGCGACGCTGATGTCCTCGAACAGGCAGGCGACCGCGCCGTCACTCTGGCGATTGCGCGCAGCCCGCAGCACGCGCCCGTCCGGCAGGTGCCACAGCGCCTGGTCGTCGGTGGATTGCGGCGAGCGGGCGTCGAAGATTGCCAGCTGGCGGCTGCGCCAGTCTCGGTAGTCGGCCTGTTCGGGCAGGCGTCCGGCCCCGCGCAGACGGTCGAGAATCTCGCCGTAGCCCGGAGCTCCGGCGAGGAAGTCGTCCTCCAGCGACCAGATCTCGCGGAAGGCACGGTTGTAGAAGGCGAGCCGACGATCCGGCCCGAACACGGCGATGCCGGCGGAAATCTGGTTGAGGGTCCGGGCGTGGACGTCCTCGCGCCGCGACAGCTCCCGGCTCAGCCGTTCCAGATCAGTGATGTCGATGGCGATGCCGCCGGCACAGCGGGCAGTGGCGACCTCGTACAGGTCGAAGACCCGCTGCACGTTGTCGATCGAACGCGCCATCTGGATGTGGCCGACGCCGGTCTCATCGCGTGCCGCCGCGAGGCTGCGCCGCGCCTCTTCGGTGAGGAAGGCACGCGCGCCGGTGTCCGAACCGGTCTCGCCGAGCGCCCGTCGGAAGGCCGTGTTCGTCCAGGTGGTACGGTCGTCGGCATCGGCAAGCCAGACCGGAGCGGGCAGGGCCTCGAGCAACGTCCGGAACGTCTCGTTCTCGCGCATCAGCCGCTTGTAGCCATCATAGATCTCGGCCAGCTCGCGACGTTGGCCGGCCAGGTCCCGCAGCCGCAGCACCGCACGTCCGCCGGCGGTGCGTCCGTCGGCCTCGACATGTCCGCCGGATCGCGTGCGGAGCATGAGGTTGAAGCTCTCGCCGCGGCCACGCAGCAGCGCCACGGCCGCCTCCAGTTCGAGTGCGGACTCCGGCTCGAGCCATTTCCCGAAGGCAAGCAGATCGCCGTCGCGCGGCGGCAACGCCTTCGAGCGCCCCGGCTCGGCGTGAATCTCCGGGGTCTCGCTGTCCGCCATCCAGACGACGAGCGCCTGCTGCTCGGCCGACAGCAGCATCTCGGCACGGTCGATACGGGCATTCAGCTCCGCCGTGCGTTCCGCTCCAAGGCGGATTTCCTCGGCAAGCCGCCGACGTGTGCGGACCAGCAGGATCGCCACCGTCACCGCGAAGGCGAGGATCCCGAACAGGAGGCTGAGCGCCGCAAGCTCTTCCTGACGGATCTGAAAGTTGATGGAGGCCAGAAACGCTTCAATGCCGGCGCGAGCCTCCTCCATGGGACCCGGGGTCTGGCCGGTGGCCGGGGCGTAGGAGGCGAGCAGAACGGCAGACAGTCCCCCGGCGAGACCGGTAACCGGCCGCAAGCGCACCTTCGCCCGCCGGCTCGAAGTCATTCCGCCAGTCCCTCGACTATTCGGTCACGAACGGCACCATTGCGTCGCGCCGGCCCCCGCCTCGGGCCCCCGCCCAAGGTAACGAATCATCCTTTCGTAATCTAACCGCAAACGGCCGGGCGGATAACCGCCCCGCGGTCGGTTCGCCGAGGGATCGCGCGTGCGGGACGCGGACGACAGGAGCGCCCGCATCCGTGCCGCCAGTCAGTACCGGTAGTGGTCGGACTTGTAGGGCCCGTCCTGCGACACCCCGATATAGTCGGCCTGCGCCTTGGTGAGCCTGGTCAGCTTCACGCCGAGCTTGGCCAGATGCAGCGCGGCGACCTTCTCGTCGAGCCGCTTCGGCAGCACGTAGACCCTGTTCTCGTAGCGGCTGTTGTTGGTCCACAGCTCGATCTGGGCGAGGGTTTGGTTGGTGAACGAGGCCGACATCACGAAGCTCGGATGGCCGGTGGCATTGCCGAGATTCACCAGACGGCCCTCGGAGAGCAGGATCATCCGCTTGCCGTCGGGGAAGTGGATCATGTCCACCTGCGGCTTGATGTTGGTCCACTTGTAGTTGCGCAGGGCATGGACCTGGATCTCGTTGTCGAAGTGGCCGATGTTGCAGACGATGGCCATGTCCTTCATCGCCCGCATGTGGTCCAGGGTCAGCACGTCCCTGTTGCCGGTGGCGGTGACGAAGATGTCGCCGATCGTGACGGCCTCCTCCATGGTCGTTACGGCGAAGCCGTCCATCGCCGCCTGCAGCGCGCAGATCGGGTCGATCTCGGTGACGACGACGCGGGCGCCGGCTCCCGCGAGCGACTGGGCGGAGCCCTTGCCGACATCGCCGTAGCCCGCGACCACGGCAACCTTGCCGGCCATCATGACGTCGGTGGCGCGACGGATGCCGTCGACCAGGGATTCGCGGCAGCCGTACTTGTTGTCGAACTTCGACTTGGTCACGGAGTCGTTGACGTTGATCGCCGGGAAGGGCAGCTCGCCCCGCTTCTGCATCTCGTAGAGGCGCAACACGCCGGTGGTGGTCTCCTCGGAAACGCCCTTGATGGCGTCGCGGGTGCGGGTGAAGAACCCGGGCGAGGCGGCGAGGCGCCGCCTTATCGTGGCAACCAGCGCCTCCTCCTCCTCGTTGGAGGGCGTCGGCAGGGCGGAGATGTCCTTCTCGGCCTTGGCGCCGAGCAGGATATAGAGCGTCGCGTCGCCGCCGTCGTCGAGGATCATGTTGGCCGTCTCGCCGTTCGGCCACTGGAAGATGCGGTCGATGTAGTCCCAGTACTCGGCAAGCGTCTCGCCCTTCACGGCGAATACCGGCGTCCCGGTGGCCGCGATCGCGGCGGCGGCGTGATCCTGGGTGGAGAAGATGTTGCACGAAGCCCAGCGGACCTGCGCGCCCAATGCCTGCAGGGTCTCGATCAAGACGGCGGTCTGGATCGTCATGTGCAGCGAGCCGGAGACGCGCGCGCCCTTGAGCGGCTGCAAGGGGCCGTACTCCTCCCGTGTGGCCATCAGGCCGGGCATTTCGGTCTCGGCGATCTCGATTTCCTTGCGTCCCCAATCGGCGAGCGAAAGATCCTTGACTACGTAGTCGGCATTCATGAGGCGTCCCTTCGCGATAATCAGTGGCAGGGTCGGGCCGGCTACGCGCACGCGCCCCGAGCGGATTGCCGGGCTCTATAGCAGCCGCATCCGAGACTCTCAACGCCGGCCGGCGCGCCGTCGCGGCAGCCTCATTCCTCGCCGAAGCGCTCCTCGACCAGCCGGCTCAGGGCTGCCACCGCCGCCTCGGCTTCCGGCCCCTCGGCGGCGATGCCGATCTGACTCCCCGGCCCGGCTCCGAGCGCGAGCAGGCCCATGATCGAGGTGCCGGCAACCGACTGTCCGTCCCGCGTGACAAGGATTTCTGCGTCGAACTGCACCGCGCAGCGGACGAACTTGGCCGAGGCGCGGGCATGCAGCCCGCGTTGGTTGACGATCTCGACGATCCGCTCGGTCCGGCCGTTTCGATCCATGCCGGACCCGTTCACTTGCCGCCCGACAGCACTTCGCTCGCCACGCTGATGTACTTGCGTCCCGCGTCCCGGGCCATGATGCCGGCCGTCTGGAGGCTGACGTCGGCACGAATGCTGGCGAGCTTGATGAGCATCGGCAGGTTGACCCCGGCAACGACCTCGACATTCGCGCTATCCATCACGGAAATGGCGAGGTTGGACGGTGTTCCGCCGAACATGTCGGTGAGGACGATCACGCCGCTGCCGCTGTCGACCCTGGACACGGCGGCGAGAATGTCGTTGCGCCGCTGCTCCATGTCGTCGTCCGGACCAATGGAGATCGTCTCGAACTGATCCTGCGGACCGACCACGTGTTCAAGCGCCGCACGAAACTCTGCGGCGAGGCGGCCGTGACTTACGACTACAAGACCGATCATGCGATGCTGGATGTCCCGCGGGCCTCGTTCCTGCACCTGACGGTGGCCGCGCACCGGCTTGCCGCTCTGCCACGCCACGGCGGGCGCGCGCAAAGCCTGTGCATCTTGGCTGTCCTGCCGGACGGATTCAAGCCCGAATGCTGTGGTGCAGCGAAGCCGCTCCGGCGAGGTGCCGGACCGACCCCTGGCCCGGCGCGAGCCGATCGAACCAGGCGAGCAGGAGCGCGGCGTTGAGCTGACCGCGTTCGGGCAGCGCGAGGCGGGGCAACTCGATGCACAGGAGGCGGGTGAAGTCGGGCTCCGGCAGCCGGTCGACCCGGTCGGCGGCGACCAGATCGACGACCGCCGAGACGACCGCCCGATCCGTTTCCGCGATCGCCACCGGGCCGACGCCGCGCAGTTCGAGCAAACCGCTGATCGGTGCCGGGCAGACCGCGATCAGCCGTCCCGACGCCGGGCGCAGATGGACCGCGTCGTCCGCGACGAGGCGAATGCAGCGGCGTGAGCAGGTCTGATGCAGGAGGCCGGCGGCCAGCGAGGACTTGCCGCTGCCGGGGCGACCGCGGATCAGCACCGCGGTGCGGCCGATCAGGACGCAGGTGCCTTGCACGAGGACGGACGCCGCGCTGCCAGTGGCGCTGCCACGGATCATCGCGGCAGCCCGGCCCCGGTCCGCCGCCGCGGACGGAACGGCGTCCTGCCGCGGCCTATTCATGGAACGCCGGCAGGCGAACGCCGAACCGGGCGCCTGCTATCTCGCCCGAGCGCTTCTTGCGATTCTCAGCCCAGATCCGTCCGCCATGCGCCTCGACGATCTGGCGCGAGATGGACAGCCCGAGTCCGGAATGGCTGCCGAACGCGGCACGGTCGCCGCGATCGGTATAGAAGCGCTCGAAGATGCGGTGGGCATTCTCCTGCGGGATGCCAGGCCCGTCGTCGTCGACGAGTATCTCGATCTCCTGCCGCAGCCGACGTGCCGACACGCGCACCGTGCCCTCGGGCGGCGAGAAGGATTTGGCGTTGTCGACGAGATTGTTGACCACCTGCCCGAGCCTCGTGTCGCGGCCTGCGACGAAGTAGGCGGCCGGATCATCGGTCGGGGCGATGGCAAGCTCGACCCGCGGCTCGCCATCCCGCCGGACTTCGTTGCTGAGCGAGACGACCGTCTCGAGCAGCTGGGCGATATCGACCGGTTCGACATCGGTGCGGGCGAGTTCGGCGTCGAGCCGCGAGGCGTCGGAGATGTCGGTGATCAGACGGTTCAGCCGTTCGACGTCCTGCTGGACGATGGCGATGAGCCGGGCACGATCCTCCGGCCGCTTGACCAGGGGCAGCGTCTCGACCGCGCTCTTCAGCGAAGTGAGCGGATTCTTGAGCTCATGCGCCACGTCCGCGGCGAAGCTCTCGATCGCCTCGATGCGCAGGTAGAGCGCCCGCGTCATGTCGCGCAGCGCCCGGGACAGGTGGCCGATCTCGTCGTTGCGGTCCGAGAAGTCCGGAATCTCGGCCCTCGCCCGCGTTCCGTAGCGGACCTGTTCGGCGGCTGCGGCGAGACGATGGACTGGGCCGGCGATGGTCGAGGCGAGCAGGATCGACAGGCCGAGCGTCACGACGGCGGCGACGAGAAATATCCGCAGGATGGCAAGGCGCTCTGCGGCCACGATGGCGTCGATGTCGCCGCCCTCCGTGGACAGCAGCAGCGCGCCGTGCACCGCCCGGAAGCGCTGGATCGGCACGGCAACGGAAACGATCAGCTCACCCTTGTCGTTGACCCTGACGATGCTGGCCGAGGATCCGTTCAGGGCCGCGTCGACCTCGGCATAGCTGCGGCCGCCGACCGGTCCGATCTCCTCGTAGAGCGGCAGGTCGCCGCGGCGCAGCCACAGACGCACATCCTCCCAGGCCCGTACGAACCAGTTCGGCCGGTCGCTGGAGGGAGGGGGCAGTTCGTAGCGCAGGATCTGTCCGCGGGCGAATATGTGCCGGGAATCCAGCACCAGGACCCCGTCGCGGTCGTAGATGCGCGCCCGAGTCCGGGTGGGCGAGATCAGGCGCCTCAGGATCGGCGCCACCTTCTCCGGGTTGATCAGGAATTCGATGACGCCGAGCTGCTCGTCGGTGGGGGACATGCTCTGACCCTGGTCGAGCTTGAGCAGCATCTCCGGGTCGATCCGCAGCGCCTCCGGATCGGCGACGGCCGAGGCCGAGATCGCACCGGCGATGATCTCGCCTTGCGTCAGCAGGCTCTGCACGCGAGCGTCGATCAGGCCTTCGCGAAACTGGTTGAGATACAGGATGGCGGTGACCATCGCCACCAGCCCCGCCAGGTTGAGGATGGCGATGCGGCGGGTGAGGCTGGAGAAGGCATGGTCGAGGACATAGCCGCCGAGCCGGGAGCCACGGCGGCTGGATGGCCCGGCCGGCGCCTCGGTCTCTTCCTCGCTCTGCCAGCGCTGGTCGGCCTCTGCTGTCATGTCGGCGGATCAGATCTCCTTGAAGCGGTAGCCGACGCCATAGAGCGTCTCGATCATGTCGAAGGTGGAGTCGACGGCCTTGAACTTCTTGCGCAGACGCTTGATGTGGCTGTCGATGGTGCGGTCATCGACGTAGACCTGGTCGTCGTAGGCCGCATCCATCAGGGCATTGCGGCTTTTTACCACACCGGGCCGCTGGGCCAGCGCCTGCAGGATCAGGAATTCGGTCACGGTGAGCGTCACCGGCGCCCCGTTCCACGTGCAGGTGTGGCGCTCCGGGTCCATCATCAGCGGACCGCGCTCGATTGCCTTCGAGCCCTCCTCGCGCGGTGCCGCCACCTCGCGCGGATTGGCGCGTCGCAACACCGCCTTGACCCGCTCGACCAGGAGGCGCTGCGAGAAGGGCTTCCGGATGAAGTCGTCGGCGCCCATCTTCAGACCGAACAGCTCGTCGATCTCCTCGTCCTTCGAGGTGAGAAAGATGACGGGGATCTCGGACTTCTGGCGCAGCCGTCGCAACAGTTCCATGCCGTCCATGCGCGGCATCTTGATGTCGAGGATCGCCAGATCCGGCGGCGAGACGCTGAGCCCCTCGAGCGCGGAGGCCCCGTCGGTGTAGGTCTCGATCCGGTAGCCTTCCGACTCCAGCGCCAGCGACACGGAGGTCAGGATGTTGCGATCGTCGTCGACGAGGGCGATGGTTGGCATCTGCAGCGGACTCGCGATGTTGTTATGGTGTCGGCGTCACACAACGCGCCCGGTAGGCGAAAATGTGGCGACGGCCCACCGCGGATTCTATAGTGCCGACGCAGTCTAGTGGGGAGAAGGTCAACTGTCATGGTTCCAATCGAGAGGATTTGCCGATGGCCAGCTCCACGCCGAACGACTTCGATCCGATCCGCACGGCCCGCCACGTCCTGAGACAGGCGTTGACGGGCGCGCTCGCTACCCTCGACGAGCGCGGCCATCCCTTCGCCTCGCTGGTGACCGTCGCCACCACACTGGCCGGAGCGCCGGTGATGCTGCTGTCGCAGCTTGCAGTGCACACCCGCAACCTGTTGCGCGATCCGCGCGCGTCGCTCCTGCTGGTCGGTCCGGGCGGCGAGAGCGGCGATCCGCTCGCCGGCGCCAGGCTGACGGTAAGCGGCACGGTCGCTGCGGTGCCCTCCGACGGGCCGCAGCGGCGCCGCTTCCTTGCCCGTCATCCGGAGGCGGCCGGCTATGCCGGCTTCAGCGATTTCGGCTTCTACGAGATGGCGGTCGACGGCGCCCATCTGGTCGCCGGCTTCGGCCGGATCGTCACGATCGCAGCCGGCGACCTGCTCATCGAGGTCGCACCGGATCACCCGCTGGTGGAGGGCGAGGCAGGCGCCGTGGACCACATGAACGAGGATCACGCCGATGCGGTCGCGCTCTATGCGACCCGGCTGCTCGGCCTGCCCGCAGGAAACTGGCGGCTGACCGGAATCGACCCGCTCGGCCTTGACATGCTGGACGGCGCGACGGCGGCGCGGCTGGATTTCCCCGCTGCGATCGGCGGTCCGGGCGAACTGCGCAAGACGCTCGTCGCCCTCGCCCAGGAAGCGCGCGGTCGCGCAGCCTGATGACAGACAATTCTTAGTGTATACATTGATAGGGGTGCGGGGCCGGAATGAAGCCTGCCGCAAGGTCTCCGATGCGCGCGGATTTACTGCGCGCATGACTTTCGCTTGTCGCAGATGTTGCGAGGCATTAGCTTGCCGCGACCTCGGTGAGCGGGGGTGATCGCGGCCGTTGGCCGTGTCCGCAATGACGGACGCCGGAGGCGGAACCTCCGGGCGGAAGGATCGGGAGACGTTCGGTGAACGAGACAGGGCTTCGCAATCCGGCCTCGGGGGCTGGGGACTTCGGCTTCCAGGGGCTGGCCGAGCTGCGCTGGAACTGGAACGAGGCGCAGCTGATGGAAGCGGCCGCGGCGGATTCGGAGGGGTTGCTGACCTCGGCGGGTGCGCTCGCAGTCTCGACCGGCCAGCACACCGGCCGCTCGGCCAAGGACAAGTTCGTCGTCCGCGACGCGGCGACAGACCCGGTGATCTGGTGGGACAACAACAAGCCGCTGTCGCCGGAACACTATGAGCGGCTGCGCGCCGACATGATCGACCATGCCCGAGGCCGGCGGCTCTATGCCCAGGACCTCTATGGCGGCGCCGATCCCAAGAACCGTCTGCACGTGCGACTGTTCGTCGAATACGCTTGGCATGCGCTGTTCATCCGTCACCTGCTGATCCGGCCGGACCGGCACGACCTCGGTCATTTCCGCCCGGAACTGACCATCGTCGACCTTCCGAGCTTCCGCGCCGATCCGCAGCGGCACGGCTGCAGGTCCGAAACGGTGATCGCCTGCGACCTGTCGCGCGGCGAGATCCTGATCGCTGGGACGTCCTATGCCGGCGAGATGAAGAAATCGGTGTTCACCGTGCTCAACTACCTGCTTCCGGCAAAGGGCGTGATGCCCATGCATTGCTCGGCGAATGCCGGCGCCGGCGGCGACGTCGCCATCTTCTTCGGCCTGTCGGGCACCGGCAAGACGACGCTTTCGGCCGATCCCGGCCGCATCCTGATCGGCGACGACGAGCACGGCTGGGGCGCCGATGGGATCTTCAATTTCGAGGGCGGCTGCTACGCGAAGACGATCCGTCTGTCGAAGGATGCCGAGCCGCAGATCTACGCGACGACCAAACGCTTCGCGACGGTGCTCGAGAACGTCGTCGTCGACGAGACGACGCGCGAACCAGACTTCGACGACGCCAGCCGCACCGAGAACACCCGCTGCGCCTATCCCCTCCACTACATCGACAATGCCAGCGAAAGCGGTCGGGCCGGGCATCCGAAAAACATCGTGATGCTGACCTGCGATGCGTTCGGGGTGATGCCGCCGATCGCGCGGCTGACGCCGAGCCAGGCAATGTATCACTTCCTGTCCGGCTACACGGCCAAGGTGGCAGGCACCGAGAAGGGCGTGACGGAGCCCGAGGCAACCTTCTCGACCTGTTTCGGCGCCCCCTTCATGCCGCGCCATCCCAGCGTCTACGGCAACCTGCTGCGCGATCTGATCGCCCGGCACGGCGTTTCCTGCTGGCTGGTGAACACCGGCTGGACCGGTGGACGCTATGGCGAGGGCCGACGGATGCCGATCGGGGTTACGCGTTCGCTGCTGACGGCGGCGCTGGACGGATCCCTCGCCGGCGCCCCGATGCGCATAGACCCGGTGTTCGGATTCGAGGTGCCGACATCGGCTGTCGGAATCGACCAGCGCATCCTGGATCCGCGCAGCACATGGGCCGACCCGTCCGCCTACGATCGGCAGGCCGCGCGGCTGGTGACCATGTTCCAGGACAATTTTGCCAAGTTCGAAACCCATGTCGATCCGGACGTGATCGCCGCAGCACCGGAGCTCAGGGCAGCGGCTGAGTAGACTTCGAAGCGCCGGACCACAGGACGTCTCCGATGCATGAAGGCCGGGCGATGCCCGGCCTTCGCGTTTCATCCGCGGCCCGTGCCGTGTTCAGCCACTCACGGCCTGCCGGAATCGTTCGACCTCGCGTCACATCGAGTTCGCGTGGCTGGAGAGGTCGCCCGAGGCGATCTGCGGTCGCCTCCTTGATGAGCCCCTGCGCCGGTCAGCCGGAGGCCACAAGACCTCATCGCCGAGTGCCCGACATCCCCAGCAAACGCGGGAGATTCCCGGATGAGTGCTGCCGCCTCATCCCGTCCATCGAGGATACCCTTCCGTCAGCAATTCGGGCTATCAATCATGTCGGCGAGAGAATCACCCGTATTGCGATCGAGGGAGTGCCGATGAATCGGTCCCGCATGGCTCTTGGTGCGCTCTATGCGGCCGTCACGATGGCGGCGATGCCGGCGGATGCCCAGCAGGCCCAGACCCGAGAGCAGTCGACCCCGCCGCCCGCCGTCATCGTGGCGCCGGTGAAGGAGCAGCCGATCAGCCAGACCGCGCAGTATGTGGGGCGGGTCCAGGCGATTCAGCAGACCGACCTCAAGGCGCGGGTCGAAGGCTTTCTCGAAGCTGTCGACTTCCAGGAAGGCGCGCTGGTGACGAGCGGCCAGCTGCTCTACCAGATCGAGACCGGACCCTACGAGGCTGCGTTGGCGGGTGCGCAGGCGGCGCTTGCGGCGGCGCAGGCGGCGCGGGCGGGCGCCCAGGCCGCCCTCGACCAGGCAGACCTGACCCTGGAGCGGCAGAAGGCGCTCTTGAAGTCGAACACGGTCTCGCAGGCGGTCGTCGACCAGGCGCAGGCGGCGCGCAATGAGGCCTATGCAAACCTGCAAGCCGCCGAAGCCCAGATCGCGTCGGCGAACGCGCAGATCCAGACGGCCGAACTCAACCTGTCCTACACCAAGGTGATCTCGCCGATCAGCGGGCGGATCGGCAAGACCAGCTATACGGTCGGCAATCTGGTCAGTCCGGCGTCGGGGACACTGGCGACGGTGGTGCAGATGGACCCGATCCGCGTCGTCTTCTCGATCGCCGAACGCGAATACGTGGAGGTTGTCGAGAAGGTGCATGCCCGGAGCAACGCAGGCAGCCCCGACCCGGAGGGTGACGTGCGCGACGATTTCGTCCCCGGACTGGTACTGCCCAACGGCCAGGACTACGCGTCGAAGGGGAAGATCTCCTTCGTCGACAATAGGGTCGATCCGCAGACCGGCACGATCGCGGTCTACGCCGACTTCGCCAATCCGTCCTACGTGCTGGTGCCGGGCCAGTTCGTCACCGTCACGGTCGAGATCGGTCAGCCGCAGACGCTGCCGGTGATTCCCGCCGGCGCCGTACTGCAGGACAGGCAGGGCCCTTACGTTCTTGTCGTCGGCAGCGACGACCGCGCCGAGATCCGCCGCATCGAGACGGCCAAGAAGACGGCATCCGGCTGGGCGGTCTCCAAGGGGCTGACGGCGGGCGAGGTGATCATCGTCGACGGCATCCAGAAGGTGAAGCCCGGCATGGTGGTGAACCCACAGGCGGCCGGATCGGCCAGCTGAGGAGCGACCGCGATGTTCTCGTCGATCTTCATCGAGCGACCGCGGCTCGCCATGGTCGTGGCGATCGTCATGACGCTGATCGGCGTCATGGCGCTGACCGCCATCCCGGTCTCGCAGTATCCCAACATCACGCCACCGGTCGTGCAGGTCCAGGCCCTCTATCCGGGTGCGGACGCCGAAACCATCGCGCTGACGGTCGCCGCGCCGATCGAGGAGCAGATCAACGGCGTCGAGAACATGATCTACATGTCCTCGACCTCGTCGGCGGCGGGCACCTACACGCTCAGCATCTCGTTCGCGATCGGTACCGATCCCGACATCGCGCAGGTCAACGTGCAGAACCGGCTGGCGGCCGCCCAGCCGCAGCTACCCTCGATCGTGAACCAGCTCGGTGTCAGCGTCTCGACGCAGCAGCCGAGCTTCCTGCTGCTCGTCAGCATCTACTCGCCCAATGACAGCTACGATGCGCTGTTCCTGTCGAACTTCACGTCGATCAATGTCAGGGACCCGATCGCCCGTGTGAGCGGGGTCGGCAGCGCCGCGATTCTCGGCCAGCTCGACTACTCGATGCGGATCTGGCTCGATCCGATCCGGATGGCCGCGCTGTCGATCACGCCGCAGGACGTGTCGGACGCGATCCAGCAGCAGAACATCCAGGCCGCCGTCGGCCAGATCGGCGCGCCGCCGATCGCTGACGATCAGGCGCTGCAGTACAACATCACCGCCCAGGGCCGACTGACGACGCCCGAGGAGTTCGGCGCGATCATCGTCCGCACCAACGAGCAGGGTGGCATCGTCAGAGTCCGCGACATCGCCCGAGTCGAGATGGGGGCGCAGACCTATGTCGCCAACAGCCGACTGAACGGCAAGCCGTCCGCGACACTGGCGATCTATCAGTCCGCCGGCGCCAACGCGCTGGCGGTCGCCCAGGGCGTGCGCGCCGAACTGGAGCGGCTGAAGACGCGGTTTCCCGACGACATCGACTACGAGGTGACCTACGATTCGACGGCCTTCGTATCAGCAACCATCCACGAGATCATCCTGACACTGGCGCTGACCGGCGTCATCGTGTTGGTGGTCGTGTTCATCTTCCTGCAGGACCTGCGCGCGACGCTGATTCCGGCGCTGACCATTCCGGTCTCGCTGATCGGGACCTTCGCGATCCTGCTGGCGCTCGGCTTCTCGGCCAATACCGTCACGCTGTTTGCCATCATCCTGGCAATCGGCCTCGTCGTCGATGATGCCATCGTCGTGGTCGAGAACGTCCAGCGCATCATGGAGGAGGAGCCGGGGATCAGCGCCAGGGAGGCCGCTCTCCGCTCGATGCGGCAGGTCACCGGGCCGATCATCGCCACCACCCTGGTGCTGGTTGCAGTGTTTGCGCCGGTCGGCTTCCTGCCCGGCATCACCGGCGAACTCTATCGCCAGTTCGCCGTCACCATCTGCGCTGCCGTGACCCTGTCGGCGATCAATGCGCTGACGCTCAGTCCGGCCTTGTGCGGCATCGTGCTGCGCCCGCCGCGCGCGGCGCGCGGGCCGTTCCGCTGGTTCAATGCCGGGCTCGACCGGGCGCGCAACGGCTATACCCGAATCGTCGGCTCGCTGGCCCGCCGCTCCATCATCGCCGGCCTTCTCGTCATCGCTGTGGGCGGCGCGGCGGCGTGGCTGTTCAACCGGACGCCGACCGGCTTCATCCCGACCGAAGACCAGGGCGCGCTGTTTGTCAACATCCAGTTGCCGGACGCCGCGTCGCTGCCGCGCACCGAGGCGGTGCTCGCGCGCATTCAGGAGATCGCGGCCAAGCAGCCCGGCGTCGCGAACGTCATCACGGTTGCGGGTTATTCGCTGCTTGCCGGGGCGTCGTCCTCCAATGCGGCGCTTGCCGTGGTGGTGTTCGAGCCGTGGGACGAACGGACCACGCCGGAGACCGGTCTGCGCGGCATCTACACCAGCCTGAGCGCGGCCTTCTCCCAGATTGCCGAGGCCGACATCCTGGCCTTCCCGCCGCCGGCGATTCCGGGCATCGGCTCGACCGGTGGATTCAACATGCAGTTGGAGGCGCTGGGCGGGCAGTCGCCGGAGGAACTTGCCGCGGTCATGCAGTCCTTCGTGGTGGCGGCAAATGCCGATCCGGCCATCGAACGTGCCTATTCGACGTTCTCGGCGAACGTTCCGTCGCTGTTTCTCAACGTCGATCGCGTCAAGGCCGAGAGTCTCGATGTCCCTGTGTCAACTCTTTTCGGCACGCTGCAGGCCCAGCTCGGCTCGCTCTATGTCAACGACTTCAACGCCTATGGTCGGACTTATCAGGTAAATCTCGCCGCCGACCAGCAGTTTCGCGGCGACGTCGACGACATCCTCAACCTCTATGTCCGCAACCGGCAGGGTCAGATGGTGCCGGTCCGTACGATCGCGACGGTCGAGCCCTCGCTCGGGCCGACGATCATCACGCGCTACAACAATTTCACCTCGGCGACGATCAACGGTTCGACCGCACCGGGCTACTCCTCGGGTCAATCCATCGCCGCGCTGGCGCGGATCGCGGCGGAAACGCTGCCGAGCGGCTACAGCTACGAATGGTCGGGGCTGACCTATCAGGAGGTCACGGCCGCCGGGCAGGTCGGCTTGATCTTCGCCCTGGCCATCATCTTCGGCTATCTGTTCCTGGTCGGGCAGTACGAGAGCTGGTCGGTGCCCTTCGCCGTCATCACCTCAGTGGTGGTGGCGATCCTCGGCGCCATCTCCACCATTGCCGTCGTCGGCATCGCCAACAACATCTACTGCCAGATCGGCATGGTACTGCTGATCGGGCTGGCGGCGAAGAACGCGATCCTGATCGTCGAGTTCTCGAAGGAACAGCGTGAGGCGGGCAAGACTTTGGTCGAGGCGGCGATGGCCGGGGCGCACATGCGCTTCCGCGCCGTGCTGATGACCGCCATCGCCTTCGTGCTCGGTGTCGTTCCGCTGGTGATGGCGACCGGTGCCGGTGCGGCAAGCCGGGTGTCGATGGGTTTCACCGTGCTCGGCGGCATGGCGGCAGCGACCTTCCTCGGCATCATCCTGATCCCCGGCCTCTACGTGATGTGGGAATGGCTCGGCGAGCGCCTGACCGGCCGGCACCGGCGTACGCCCGACCCGTTTGCGGGCGGGCAGGGTGCGCAGGCGAAGACGGCGGAGTGATGCCATGCCGCGCGCCCCGCTCGGCCGCAGATGGTGGACCGGCGCTGGGCTGGATCGACAACTGGCGGCCGGAGGCAGACGGCCGGATCACGCAATGGTCGGTTGACGGCGTGTCGTTCGACGATGCCCTCCGGTCAGGGATCGGCGGGGCGTCGCACCTTCGGTCCGGGAACGGCATGCCACGGTAGCCTGCCGCGGCAGCGCGGCATGGGCCGGCGCGTCATGCCCGCTTGGCGGGCGTCACGGCGGGTGCTATCAGCCCGCCATGACCGACCCGAAACACATCCGCAACTTCGCGATTATCGCGCATATCGACCACGGCAAGTCGACGCTCGCCGACCGGTTGATCCAGCTCACCGGCGGCCTGTCGGAGCGCGAGATGCGCGAGCAGGTGCTCGATTCAATGGATATCGAGCGCGAGCGCGGCATCACCATCAAGGCGCAGACCGTCCGCCTGAACTACCGGGCGAGGGACGGCAAGGATTACGTCCTCAACCTGATCGACACGCCCGGCCATGTCGACTTCACCTACGAGGTGAACCGGTCGCTGGCGGCCTGCGAGGGTTCGCTGCTGGTGGTCGACGCGAGTCAGGGTGTGGAGGCGCAGACGCTCGCCAATGTCTATCAGGCGATCGACGTCAACCACGAGATCGTGCCGGTGCTCAACAAGGTCGATCTGCCGGCTGCGGACGTCGAGCGGGTCAAGGCGCAGATCGAGGACGTGATCGGCCTCGATGCCTCCGACGCGCTGGAGATTTCCGCCAAGACCGGACTCGGCGTGCCGGACGTTCTGGAGGCGATCGTGACCCGCCTGCCGCCGCCGTCGGGCGATCGCGAGGCGCCTTTGAAGGCGCTCCTGGTCGACAGCTGGTACGACTCCTATCTCGGCGTCGTCGTGCTGGTGCGGATCGTCGATGGTGTCCTGAGGAAGGGCATGAAGATCCGCATGATGCGGACCAAGGCCACCTACGAGGTGGACAAGGTCGGCATCTTCACCCCTAAGCTGGTCGACATCGCCGAGCTCGGGCCGGGAGAACTGGGTTTTCTCACCGCTTCGATCAAGGAGGTTGCCGACACCAATGTCGGCGACACCATCACCGAGGAGCGCCGCCCGACTGCCGAGCCGCTGCCGGGTTTCCGCCCGTCGGTGCCGGTCGTCTTCTGCGGCATCTATCCGGTCGATGCGGCCGACTTCGAGGATCTGCGCGCGGCAATGGGCAAGCTCAGGCTCAACGACGCGAGCTTCTCCTTCGAGATGGAAACGAGTGCCGCGCTCGGCTTCGGCTTCCGCTGCGGCTTTCTCGGCCTGTTGCACCTCGAGATCATCCAGGAGCGGCTCGAGCGGGAATTCGATCTCGACCTGATCGCCACTGCCCCCTCGGTCGTCTACCAGATCAGGCTGACCAACGGCGAGACGATCGAGCTGCACAATCCGGCCGACATGCCGGACGTGGTCAAGATCGACACGATCTCCGAGCCATGGATCCGCGCCACGATCCTCACCCCCGACGAGCATCTGGGCGCCATCCTGAAGCTGTGCGAGGACCGGCGCGGCGAGCAGCAGGACCTCTCCTATGTCGGCAACCGGGCGATGGTGGTCTATGACCTGCCGCTCAACGAGGTGGTATTCGATTTCTACGACCGGCTGAAATCGGTCTCGAAGGGCTATGCCTCGTTCGACTATCACATCACCGGTTACCGCGAGGGCGACCTCGTCAAGATGTCGATCCTCGTCAACGGCGAGCCGGTCGATGCGCTGGCCATGCTGGTCCACCGCAGCAAGGCAGAGACGCGCGGCCGCCAGCTGTGCGAGAAGCTCAAGGATCTGATCCCCCGGCATCTGTTCAAGATCCCGATCCAGGCAGCGATCGGCGGCAAGGTGATCGCCCGCGAGACCATCGCGGCCCTGAGGAAGGACGTCACCGCCAAGTGCTACGGCGGCGACGTGACGCGCAAGCGCAAGCTTCTGGAAAAGCAGAAGGAAGGCAAGAAGCGCATGCGCCAGTTCGGCAAGGTGGAAATCCCGCAGGAGGCGTTCATCGCCGCGCTGAAGATGGGGGAGTGAAGCGGATGCGCCGCTTGTCGCGACCGGGCAGTTCGGCCGCCGATGGCGCGATCAATGACGGGCGCTGAGGCAGCGCGGGGCCGCGCCCAGTCGACAGGCAGGTGTGCCGTGTCGTGCTGCTCGACACCGAGATCGCGCTCGCTGCCGCCGAGGGCTGCCGCGAACGCCGGCTCGCCACCGCCAATGCCATCGTCTGCGCCTCGGCGCGCGCAATGGGCGCCACGCTTGTGACCCGTGACGGCCATTCCGACGGGCTGCCTGGCGTGGCGCTGATCGGCAAGGTCGAGGGGTGACGCTATCCCCGCCCCGCTGCCTCGAGCACGTCCTCGAAGGTTCTGAGCCCCGTTGTCGGCGACTGGACCAGAACGGCCATGTTGCCGGGCGCGTGCTGGTTCTTCCACATCTTGGTGTGGGCCTTGGGGATCTGTGCCCAGGGGAAGACCTCGGACATGCAGGGGTCGAGCCGGCGTTCGATGACGAACTGGTTGGCCTCGCTCGCCTGCTTCAGATGGGCGAAGTGCGAGCCCTGGATGCGCTTCTGGCGCATCCAGACATAGCGGGCGTCGAAGGTGAGGTTGAAGCCGGTGGTGCCGGCGCAGAACACCACCATGCCGCCGCGCTTCACGACCAGGCAGGAGACCGGAAATGTCGCCTCGCCGGGGTGCTCGAAGACGATGTCGACGTCGTTGCCCTTGCCGGTAATGTCCCAGATCGCCTTGCCGAATGCTCGCGCGCCCTTGAGCCACTCCGCGTATTCGGGCGAGTTGACGGTGGGCATCTGGCCCCAGCAGGTGAAATTCTTGCGGTTGATGACGCCGCGCGCACCGAGCGACATCACGAAATCGCGCTTGTCGTCGTCGGAAATGACGCCGATGGCGTTGGCGCCGGCGGCGGCGCAAAGCTGGATCGCCATCGAGCCGAGGCCCCCCGAGGCCCCCCAGACCAGCACGTTGTCGCCCGGCTTCAGCGTATGCGGGGCGTGGCCGAACAGCATCCGGTAGGCGGTCGCGAGTGTCAGCGTGTAGCAGGCGGCCTCTTCCCAGGTCAGATGCTTCGGCCGCGGCATCAGCTGCTGCGCCTGGACCCGGCAGAACTGGGCGAACGAGCCGTCCGGAGTCTCATAGCCCCAGATGCGCTGGGTCGGCGAGAACATCGGATCGCCACCGTTGCATTCCTCGTCGTCCCCGTCGTCCTGATTGCAGTGGATGATGACCTCGTCGCCAACCTTCCAGCGCTTTACCTTGGAACCGACCGCCCAGACGATGCCGGAGGCATCGGAGCCGGCGATGTGGAAGGGCGCCTTGTGGCCGCTGAACGGCGAGATCGGCTGGCCGAGCGCTGCCCAGATGCCGTTGTAGTTGACGCCTGCGGCCATCACCAGCACCAGCACCTCGTGGGAATCGATGTCCCAGGTCGGCACCACCTCGATCTGCATGGCCTGCTCGGGAGGGCCGTGCCGATCCTGCCGGATCGCCCAAGCGTACATGTTCCTCGGCACATGGCCGAGCGGCGGAATCTCGCCGATCTCGTAAAGATCCTTCACCTCCGCCTCGTAGGCCGGGGGTTGTGCCGCCGGGGCCGCGCTCGTCGCCATCATCCGCCTCCCGCTCGCCGCTTGCGCGGCATTGTGTGGTTCCTCCGGCGCCGGTGCGCGCCGTCGCACTAGCAATGCCCAAACTTCTGTTGCAGTGCAACAAAAAGACGCAGCTGCGCACGGCGTGAGCCCCCGGTGCCTCCTGCAGCGGCGATCAGGGCGGTTCCACCGACTCGGCCGAACCGGTAAGCTGTCATGGCGCGGGGCGGACAGTCCTCCGCGCGAGAGGAGGCGAGACCCATGATCACCATTCAGTCGCTCATCGTGCTGCTCATCATCGGCGCCATCGCCGGCTGGCTGGCCGGGCTCATCATGCAGGGCCGCGGCTTCGGCCTCATCGGCAACATCGTGGTCGGCGTCGTCGGCGCGCTGATCGGCGGCTTCGTGTTCGGCCAGCTCGGCATCGCGATGGGCGGCTGGATCCGCGACATCATCGGCGCAACCCTTGGCGCGGTCATCCTGCTGTTCATCATCGGGCTGGTGAAGAAGGCCTGAGCCGGCTCACGCCGTCTGGCCGGCAGCCGGCGGCCGCACGCGCCGGAGCCTGGCATCGTCGATCGCGCGGTTGAACGAGCCGGCGAACAGGAGAATGACGGCTGCCACGTAGAAGAAGATCAGCGCCGCGACGATGCCGGCGAGGCCGGCGTAGATGCGGGCGTAGTCGGCGAAGCTGGCGAGATACCAGGAGAAGGCGCGTCCGCCGAGACCCCACAGCGCCAGTGTCACCAGAATGCCCGGCCAGAGAGCCGGGCGTGGCCGGCCGTGGCAGGGCAGCAGCCGATGCAGCGCATAGAGCAGCGCACCCAGCACGACCGCCAGAATCGCCTCGCGCAGCACGGCAAAGGTGGCGAGCGGCAGCGGTACGACCGGCATCCTGACCGCCAGAGCCTGGTAGGCAATCGGCAGCACGACGGCGACGAAGGCGACGAAGACCAGCACGACAGTCGCCACGATGACGAAGGCGATGCTCTCGATCCTGGTGCGGATCACGGAACGGGTCTCGGTCAGCCGGTAGGCGCGGTTGAGACCACCGCGTACGGTCTCGACCGCGCTGGACACGCTGATCAGCGTGATCGCGAGACCGAAGGTGAGAAGCCCGCCGCCCGCGTCGCGCACTACGCGCTCGACCTCAGGTTGCAGCGTTTCCGCCACCTGGTCGGGGAAGGCGTCGAACAATTCCCCGGTCAGCCAGGCCGCCAACTGCTCGCCGCCAATGAAGCCGGTCAGCGCGGTCAGGAAGATCACGAACGGAAAGATCGCCAGCAGCAGCGAGAAGGCGAGGGCGCTCGCCATGTAGAGACCGTCCTCCATCAGGAAGCTCTCGGCAGCGGCATAGACCGCCTTCGACAGCCACCAGGCGCGTTTTCTCGTGGCCCGCAGATGCAGGAACCTGCGGACCGGCGAGCCGGTCTCGGAAGGGGCGGGCTGCGGCGAATCCATGCGATCTCCCCGAGCCATCCTGCCGTGAGCATTCGCGCCGTCCAAGCCCTCCGGGCATCGGACACGCATGACTGCCACGCGTCGCCCGCGCTTGTGCGCAGCCGGCCGCTGGGATACCGGCTAGGCCCATGGACCCGCTGCCGCCTCCCCGCCGGACGATGCCTGTCGCCGCGTTGCTTCCAGGTAGCTTCGTCCTGCTGTGGTCCACCGGGTTCATCGGTGCGCGCATGGGAGTGCCCCATGCCGATCCGCTGACCTTCCTGTTCCTTCGCTTCCTGATCGCAGGTGGCATCCTGTTCGCCGTCGCGCTGACGCTCCGCTCCACCTGGCCGAGGGACAGGGCGGCGCTCAGCGCGACGCTGGCGGTCGGGGTGCTGATCCACGGCGTCTATCTCGGCGGCGTCTTCTGGGCAATCGCCCGCGGCATGCCGGCAGGCGTTGCCGCGCTGATCGTGGCGCTGCAACCGCTGATGACCGCGATCCTTGCCGCGCCGCTTCTGGGCGAGCGCGTCGGCAGGGCGCACTGGTTCGGGCTCGGCATCGGGCTGGCCGGGCTGGCCCTGGTGATCGGCCCGAAGCTCGAATGGACGGGGACCGGCATCACGGTGGCCACCGTTGGTGCCTGTGTCCTCTCGGTGCTGGCAATCGTGCTCGGGTCGATCCTGCAGAAGGCGAAGGGCGGCGCCACGGACCTCGCCTCGGGCACCTGCCTGCAATATGCCGGCGGCGCGGTCGTGGTCGGCATCGCGGCTGTCGCGAGCGAGCCGATGCGCATCGACTGGACCCCCCAGTTCGTGTTTGCCCTGGGCTGGCTGGTTGTCGTGCTTTCGCTCGGCGCGGTGCTGATCTACTACGTGCTGATCCGCCGCGGCGCGGTGGCGCGGCTGGCGACGCTGTTCTACCTGGTGCCCCCTGTCACTGCCGTCGTCGCCTGGGCGCTGTTCGGCGAGACACTGACCCCGCTGCAGCTGGTCGGCATGGCGGTCACGGTCGGCGGCGTCGCCATCGCGACCCGGTGACGGGTGAGATGACCCGATTCGGGATCGGCCTTTCGGTCGTCCGGGTACGAGGGGGCGGATGAAACCGTGATTGCGTTGCAGCGAGCCGGCGCTACACTTGCCGCACTGCAACAAGAGCCGAGGAAACCGTCCATGATGCCCGCCGCCCGCGTCGATGCACCCGATCTCGCAGCCCTGCTCGAGGAGGCCGCCGACGCGGCCGAACGGCTGCTTGCCCGCGCCCGCTCCGCTGTGGCCGCGAGCGTCAGCGAGGACGGGCGGCTTGCGCCTGCGCGGCTCGAGGTCGAGCAGCATGCCGCGCACGGTCTGGCGTGGCTGGCCACGTATGCAGTGGCACTGCGGCAACTCGCCGGCTATGCCGGCCGGATGATCGCCGCCGGCCGCTTCGGCGAGACCGAAGAATTGCTGGTGCGCATCGGGGCGGGCGAGTATCTCGCCCAGATTTCCGGCGGCATTCCGATGAGCCAGGGAGAGTTTGTCCGCCCCGTCGATCTCGGGCTTGGCGAGGCCGAGGTTGCTGCCTTCCTTGGCGAGGCCGTGCGTACGCTGCTGCGCTCGGGTAACACCGCGGCGAATCGTGCCCGTCTGGTGGAGCTGATGCGTGCGGCGGGGCCGGGCACGGTCGGCGATCCGGGCCTCGACGAGACACTGGAGGCGATGCGCGCCGAGATGCGGCGCTTCGCGGAGTCCGAGGTCGTGCCGCACGCCCACCGCTGGCATCTCGCCAACGAATACATTCCGATGGAGGTGGTCGAACGCGTCGCCGAACTGGGCGTGTTCGGATTGACCATTCCCGAGGCCTATGGCGGGCTTGGCCTCGGCAAGGAGTCGATGTGCGTCGTCTCCGAGGAACTGTCGCGCGGCTGGATCGCGGTCGGTTCGCTCGGAACCCGTTCCGAGATCGCGGCCGAACTCATTCTCACCGGCGGCACCGAGGACCAGAAGGCGCGCTGGCTGCCGCGGATCGCCTCTGGCGAGATCCTGCCGACGGCCGTGTTCACCGAGCCGAACACCGGATCCGATCTTGCATCGCTGAAGACGCGGGCGGTGCGCGACGGCGATGTCTACAAGGTCACCGGCCAGAAGACCTGGATCACCCATCCCGTCCGCGCCGACCTGATGACGCTGCTGGTGCGCACCAACCCCGATGAGAAGGGCTACAAGGGTCTGTCGATGCTGCTCGCCGAGAAGCCGCGCGGCAGCGATGCGGATCCGTTCCCGGCCGCGGGTATGAGCGGCGGCGAGATCGAGGTGCTCGGCTACCGCGGCATGAAGGAGTACGACATCTCGTTCGACGGGTTCGAGGTCAAGGCGGAGAACCTGCTCGGCGGCGAGGAGGGGCAGGGTTTCAAGCAGCTCATGCAGACCTTCGAATCCGCCCGCATCCAGACGGCGGCCCGCGCGATCGGTGTCGCCCAGTCGGCGATGGAGCTGGGACTGCAATATGCGCTCGACCGCATCCAGTTCGGCAAGCCGACCGTCTCCTTCCCGCGCGTTGCCGACAAGCTCGCGATGATGGCGGCGGAAATCCTGATCACCCGCCAACTCACCTATTTCGCCGCGCGCGAGAAGGATGCCGGCCGGCGTTGCGATGTCGAGGCGGGCATGGCGAAGCTGCTGGGAGCCCGCGTCGCCTGGGCTGCGGCTGACAACGCCGTGCAGATCCACGGCGGCAACGGCTTTGCGCTCGAATACCCGGTCAGCCGCGTGCTGTGCGATGCCCGCATCCTGAACATCTTCGAGGGCGCCGCCGAGATCCAGGCCCAGGTGATCGCCCGACGGCTGCTGGACGGGGGGAATTGACGCGTCCCGCGAGTGGCCTTTCGGCCATGTCCGTGCGGACATGGCATCGCCTGTATCGGTAGGAGCGGTCGCCGGGCGGCTTCGGTGATGGCTCGGCGTCGGTGGCTGCTTCCCGACCGGCTGCGAATCCGCTTTGCGAAGCCTCATGCCGCCGTGGCATAACGCTGCGGTAGAGTTCGCCGGCCCCCGTCTGCGAATCCGGCCCAGCTTCCCGGCCAAGGAGGGACGAGTGCAATGAGCAGGGTTCGCTTCGACGAGATCGAGAAGGATATCGCGAAGGTCCGCACCACGATCGGCGACGCAGACCAGCGGCGCAAGATGCTCGACGAGCGCCTGGCGAAGCTGCTCGGCGGCCAGCCGTTGCAACAGATCGAGATCGATACTGCGGACAGCGACTTCGAGGCGGTCACCCGCAACAGCGAGGCGGCGCAGGCGAACATCGCGGCGCTGATCTACGGGCTCGACGAGATCACCCGTGCCTTCGGTTCGGAATTCGCGCAGATGTCGAAACCGACCTTCGGCGAGCAGCTGGTCGGCATCTTCTCGAAGCGCAAGGCCGAGGAAATGCGCGCGACCCGCGTGCGCCAGGCCGACATCCGCACCAACCTCAACGAGCTGATCCGCAAGTCGGATCTGATCTCGTCGATCCTCCAGGAGCAGCTCGCCCAGATCGACGCGCGGCTGGGAACGACCAGGGAGGGGCTGGCCAAGGTCCAGGATCGCTCGGTCGAGATCGCCCGCGAGATCGACGACATCTCGCGCCAGCTCGACGAGGCCGGGCCGAAGGTCGCCGAGATCGATTCCCGCCTGGAAGAAGCCTCGGGCGAGCAGCGCAAGCTGACCGAGCAGGAGTGGGCCGCCGCCGTCGAGCTCTATAACACGCTGCAAAGCCGCCATCAGGAGAAGGTGGCGGTCCAGCAGTCGCTGGAACGCTATGCCGCCCAGTATGCCAATTACATCGAATCGCTGACCAAGCAGGCAGCCGCCCAGCGCACGATGATCGAGAAGCTGAAGATCGACACGGAGCAGCGCTCGGTGATGTACGACGCGCTGGTCGAATCGATCCGCACCGCCGAGCAGCAGAACGTTGCCCACCGGATCGACGATGTCGGCCGCGAGACCGACGCGCAGGCCGACGCCATGATCACCCAGATCGGCATCTCGGCGGAGAACCGTATTGCCGGCATGCTGGAATCGCACGAGGTGTTCATGAAGCGCACGGCGGAGGTCCGCAAGAAGGGCGAGATCCAGAACGCGGAATTTGCCCGTCGCTTCGCTTCGATCCTCGAGAAGGTCCAATCGGGCAGGTACGTCGAGTAGGCCGCGCGCGGCAGCGACAGGGGCGGGCGGCGGCGATGCAGCAGGTTCGCGACTACTACTTCCGGACGCTCGACCGGCTGACCAGCGTTCTGACGAATTTTTCCGACCCGCCATCGGCGGATACCTTCGGCCGGCTTGAGCGCCTGTTGCGGCTGATCGACCTCAGAACCGCCGCCGGCGACCCGCCGTCGCTCGACACGCAGAAGTCGGGACTGCCGATCCTCAAGGAGGTCGTGTCGGTCTCCAACGACCTGCAGCAGCCGCCGCAGATCGGTCGTACGCTCGCGGACATCAAGTCGTCGATGCTCGACGAGATGCTGGCGCGTCGGCGGATGCCGGGCCGCGAACTGATCGCCGAGGCGGCAGCCGCGGTCTATGCGGCGGAACTGCGTTCCGGTCACGCGACCTCGTTCCAGCCGGACGCGGAACGGTCGTTCGACCGCTCGCTGGTGCGTTCGGAGCGCGGCGCCGGCGTCTGGGTGCGCGCGTCCTGGGACTACTGGGATGGCGCGGAAGGCCGTGCTGTGCGCAGCTACGCCGATTTCGGAGGCCCCGGCGAGGTGTCCGACGAGGTCCTGCTGGTCGAGGCGCAGCGCGCCGCCAGCATTGCCAACCGCTTTTCGGGCGCCGGCTTCAAGCCGCTGACACTCGCCGACCAGATCGACGCGGCGATGGACAGCTTGCGGCTCAAGCGTCTTGTGCGGGTCACCGTCGGCCCCTTCCTGTCGGACGTCTTCTATACTTCTGAGGATGCGCTGATGCCGATGATCCGCGCCGCGGACGACCTGGAGAACGCCTGGGCGATCCGCTGGAGCGTCGACACGCTGGCCTCGGCGGGGACGCGGATGGTGGGGGGCGGCTTGTTCTCCTCGCCGCGTCCGCAGGAGGTATTCGACGTCAATACGGCTGACCCGGACTGCGCCCAGCGCGGGGTGACGGAGGTGGCCCATCATATCGCCATGCCGCATGCAATGTACCAGCGCATCGCCGGGCGTCGGGACGAGCATTCGACGTTGCGCAACGCGCATTACCATGTCATCGCGGCCGGCGACCGGCTGATCGAGTACGCCTGAGGATCCCATGGAAGCCCGATCGGTCAGAGTCCCGGAAGAGCGTATCCGCGACAACTATGCCGCCGCGCTCGGCCTGATCCGGAACGCGGAGGCGCCGGACGCCGCAGCGACCGGGGACGGCAGGCCGACGGGCGTCGCCCGCTTCATCAGCCCGGTGGCGCCGGCGCCGGGTGCGGCATCGGCGGGACGCCGGTCGCGCGTCGATCTCGAGGCGGTGCTGCGCGAGGATGAGTCAGATCCGCTGCTGCCGCCGGAGCGGCATGCGGTGCTGTTCGAGGCGCGCCGGGCGCTCGCCGTCGGCATGGCGATCGGCGAGATGTTCGTCGAACCGCTCAGCTTCCTCGATCTCGGCGATCGCAACCGCAAGGGCACCCTGCACGGGGCCGACCTCGACCGCTTCCGGATGCTGGTGCGTGCGAAGGCGCTGGTCTCGGTATTCGCGGCGGCCGCCCACATGGCCTCGGTTCAGACCTCCGGCGCCACCGGCGAGCCGAAGTCGCCCGGCGACATCCCGCTCGCCAGCACGTCCGACGCGCTCGGCTGGTTCGTCCACAGGCTGGTGACGGCGGTGCAGGGGAGCAGGTCCGAGAATCTCGACGGACGGATCGCGCGCGTCTGTGCCGATGTGATGGACGCGGCCGAGGCCACCGCCCACTCGGCGATGGGCCAGGTGCTCGCCGATTTCGGCGCGGCTGCCTATGCGGTGGAGGCCGATTCGTTCCATGTGCATGGCTTCGAGCGGCCGGGTGCCCGTCGCAGGTCGAGCATCGACCTGCAGATCAGGAAGCCGCACGAAGTGGTCGGCAACCACATTGCCAAGTCCCAGGCGATGCGGCTCGCGCGCATGCTGACGGCCTATGACTTCGAAGCCCGCAAGAACCCGTTCGTGGAGCTCGGCGGATTCCTGTTTACGTTCATCGGCGACGGCAATCCGGGGACCGGCAAGACGACGCTGATCCAGATGACAGCGGGCCTCATCAAGGAGATCTGCGACATCGCCGGCTATCCGTTCCACTACGAGAACTTCAGCATCGACCAGATCTCGGAGTATCAGGGCAAATCCGGCCAGAATTGCCGCGCCTTCATCGATCGGGTGCTCGACCCCCGCTCGATCGGCTTCGGTACCATCGATGACGTCGACATGGTGGCTGGCAAGCGCGACGATCAGAAGGCCTCCGGCGGGCAGCAGGAGGTCACAGCCGTGCTGATGGAGGCGCTGTCGGGCCCCAACACGGTGGTGAGGGGCAATTGCGCGTTCGGCATGTTCTCCAACCATCCGGAGAAGGTCGACGACGCGCTGCGTCAGCGCGCCGGGGCGCGCTGGATCGTCGACGGCCCGCAGACGCGCGAGGACTACATCGACATCCTGCACCTGCTGCTCGGCAGGAACCATTCGATCCCGCTCGGCGATCACGATCTCTACGCCGCGCAGGAGTTGAAGAAGATGGTGGCTGGCAGGTACCAGGAGTATTCGCGCCCGCGCGAGGCTAGGCTGATGGATGTCTGGCAGCGGGTCACCGGCGGTCGGGAACCGGCGAGCCTCGCCGAGATCGGCGCCTATCTGCACGCCATCAAGGAGATCGAGCCGCGCTTCACGGGCCGCGCGATCAAGAACATCACGGACGCGATCAAGTACCGGGCGATGGATTTCGACCTGCCCGACGAATGGTTCGAGACGCCCGGCCCGTTCCTGCACCAGCCTTACGACGTCAAGCTCGCCATGGTGTCGGCGCTGCGCCGGCCGATCACGGTGGAGATGGTCCTGCAGGAGATCAACCGCTACGCCGGCAGCGAGCTGCGCTATTCGCACAGGTCCGATGAGACCGCGATCGCTGCGACGGTGCGCGACATGCGCATCCGCGAGACGGCCATCGAACGCTTCAAGAGCGAGGCCGGACAGTGAGGGAACTCATCGAACACGGGTTGATGTATGGCGGTCTGAAGCGCGTTGACGAGCCGCATCTCGTCTGCCGCTACAACAAGGCGCTGGAGGCGCTGCGCCTGGCGCCGACGGCACTGGAGAGCTTCCACATCGATGCGACGGGCTATTCGCCCGAGATCGCGCATGAGCGCGGCGACGAACACTATCTTGATCCGCGCGGCATCAACCGGCTGTTCATCCTGCTGGGCCCCGAGCAGCATGACATGCCGATCATCCGGGCCGAATTTTCAGCCGAGCAGATCGTGCTGCGACGCTTCATGCAGGCCAATCGCCTGGCGATCGAGACGCTGACATTGAACGATGCAATGTTCGGGGAGATGGAGAATCTCATCTACGAGGTGGAGAAACCCGCCGACATCCTGGCGATTCGCAAGGTCGGCTTCGATCTCCACTCGGTCGAGGGCACGCTCGAGGCGGCGCGGCGGCTGGAGACCACGGTCGCCCGCTTCGAGGCCGATCCGGAAAGCTGGCGCGATCGCGCCCTCATGCAGGAAATCGTCGACGGGGCCCGCCATTGCGGGGACATCAGACGCAACTGCATCGTCCCCGCCGAGCTCGAGTTCGCGTGGCCTGACGTCACCTGGACCTCGCATTTCGGTGGCTGCTACGTGCTGCGCGGGGCCGGCCGCTCGTTCCTGTTCGGCGATCCCGCCCGCCTGACGCCGCTGCCCGCGGGTGTCCAGGCCATTGCGCTGGACGACGAGACGGCGGCCATCGTGGCGCTCGATCAGCTGGATTGTCTCGAGCCGGTCAACCCGTGGTGGCTGTCCTCGTCCGGCATCGTCGATCACCGCATCGCCATGCTGGTGGCCTGGATTCTCGGCCATGCCGGCGTCGCGGATCCCGCGGCTGCCCTCGACGAGCGGCAATTGCCGCGGCTGATCTACCAGCACCTCGACCTGCTCAAGCAGGATACCCGCTTCCGCGTCCTGTCGGAGCTGCGCTCCGCGCTTGGCAACGCGCGTGGCAATACGCTGCCGCTCGCCGAGGGACTGCTGGTGCGCCGGGCGCTGCCCGAGCATCCCGACGTCTGGGATCTCAACCGGCTGATCTCGGAATTCGTGCGCTTCGACCTCGTGACGCTGTTCATGGTCAACAAGCCGCGCTTCTATGAGGTCTACGCCACGCTGCCGCCGTCGCTGCAGCGTTTCGCCATCACGGCGATCGAGACGATCTATCATCCGAGCGGCGCGCATGTGCTGCGGCACAAGCAGGCCATGCGGGACCGGTTCTTCGGGACACATTGAGGCAATCTGCAATGCTCGATCCGATCCTAGACTTCCTGAAGGCGGTATGGGGCCGGATCGTCGCCATCCCCGCCGCGGTGTCGGCGCTATTCAGGCGGATCTTCCTAGTCGGCCCGGCGGTGAGCGCGGATGGCAGGCCACGCAGGCTGCGGCATGTTTGGTGGATCGGCAAGATCGTCGTGGTCCTGCTCGTCGTCCTCTACATCGCGCCGCTCATCTGGCATGCGAGCTGGGTCAGGGGGTTCGATCTCGGTTACCCGAACCGGGTGCTGCACGATCCGAACCAGAGCCCGGCCGGCGAATCGACCACCGTCGAGCAGGGCACTGGCGAGACCCGGACCTGCGGCCGCAGCCAGATCGTCGACATGCAGATCGATCTGATCGACTTCCTCGTGAATCGGAATGCCTGGGTTGCGGCGCTTCCCCAGTACAAGCTGGGCTTCTTCGGCGTTGCGTGGGAGGCGACGCCGTTCCTCGACAACAAGGAGTCGTTCCAGCATGGCGTGCTGTACGCCGTGCGCAGGACCGCGGTCGAACTGTCCGACGTGATCGGCCGGGCGCGCGGCACGTCGGAGGCCGATCGCGATCTGCAGAATGCCCGCGGCTCGCTGCAGTATGATTCGGAAGTCTGGTGGATCAACCCGTTCGATCCGGACCGTCCGTTCGGCCCGGTGAGCCCGTCTGCGCGTGTCTATCGGAACGCTATCGCGCTGTATGAGCGTTACAATGACAGGCTGGCGCGCTGTCAGGCGGTGCTCGATGCGCGGGCCGACAACCTGCGCTCGTTCCTGGAGCGGATCACCAGCGATCTCGGCTCGACCGCGGACGGTCTTGCCAAGCGTTCGATCGGCTCACGCTATGACCCGGTTCTCAACCGATTCGTGGCGGGCGAGGGCAACGACCGCGGGTGGTTCGACTTTCGCGCCGACAATTACTTCTATGAGGCGCTGGGGCAGATGTACGCCTATCACGGCATCCTCAAGGCGGCGCGCGTCGATTTTCTCGACGTCATCGAGTCGCGGCGTCTCAATGACGTCTGGAACCGCATGGAGCGCAATGTCGCCGAGGCCGCCGCGCTGGCGCCGCTGATCGTCGCCAACGGCCGACGCGATGGTTTTCTCATTCCCGATCATCTGGCGGTGATGTCGGAGAACGTGCTGCGCGCCCGCGCGACCCTGTCGGAGATCGCCGACATTCTCGAGCGCTGAGATTATGCTCCCGGCTGTGGAACCACACGTGCGCCTCGCACGTTGCCCTGGCACGTCGGACTGGGCGCCATCGGGGTAGTTTTGTTCAGCGCACGCATATTCACGGCCGTCATCGTTGCCCTCACTCTCGCGGCGGCAGTGTTCGTCCATATCTCCTGGCAGCGCAGCCAGGCGGAAGCCTTCCTGGCCGACAGCAAGGTCGCATTGGCCAATGTCGAGATGGTCGTCGACCGCGCAAGCCTGATCGTTCGTGCGGTCCAGGCGCTCTTCGCAGAGACTCCGGATGTCACCCAAGCCCAGTTCGAGCGGTTCGTGCCCATCATCGGTCGTGTCGCCGGCGTGCGGGGCGTGGCCTACTATCGGCTTGTCAACGCCGCCGAGCGCGAATCGTTCGAAGCGGGTCTGGCGGACCAGCGTCTGAGCCCGCTGGGCATCTGGGAATTGGATGCGCAGCGCCAGCCGCGTCGCGCCGGTGTGCGCGACCGCTACCTGCCGGTCGCGACCAGCTACGTGTTCTCCGCCGGCCGGCTTCCACACGGTTTCGACATCCTGTCGGATCCGGAGAGATCCGACGGCGCGCTGGCGGCCATCTCCAACGGCTTCGGATCCTCCACCGACCTGGTGCGGTTCGTCTCGGCGCCCGACGAGCAGGAAGTTCGCGGCATCATCCTGTATCGCCCGGTTCTGTCCCGTACCGGCGAGGTCATCGGCCTGGCTAGCGGCAGCATCGAGATCGAGCGGCTCCTGCAGAGCGCGATGCGGTCCAGTGCACGTGTCGATGCGATCGACCTGAAAGTCGGCAAAGCGGAACCGACGCCCAATCCATCCGACGACCCCCGGATCGTGGAGCAGTCGGCCTTTTCGGTGACGTATGAGACCCGGCAATCCGGCCGGCCCTGGTACATCACGATCAGCGGGTCGCCACCGCTTGCCGAGACGATCCGGGGCTATGGTGTCGTGGGACTCGTCCTGCTGGCCGGCTTCGGCGCGGCCGCTGCGATTCATGGCTACGGCAAGGCCGCCCGTCGCGGACGACAGGTTCGCGCCGCGCAACGAAAGCTGCGGCGCACGCTCGACGGGCTCGAGCCGCTGGTCTGGATGATCACGGCCGATGGTGATGTCGTCGAGGTCAACCGCGCCGCCTCGACGGCATGTGGTCTGGCGCCCGAGGAGGTCGTCGGGTCGCCGATCTGGGAGCTGCCGATCTGGAAGGCGGGATCCGGCGAGCGCACGTCTCTGCAGGCCGCCGTCATAGCGGCGGCCGCGGGAGCCGACCGGCGGCTGGATATCGCCGGCATCGAACGGGACGGCATCGAGCCTGTCTATGACGTGTCGATTCGTCCGATCGCGGAGGAATCCGGTCCCCCCGCGCATCTCGCGGTCTCGGCGCTCGACGTGACGGAGCGGGTGCAGGCGTCGGCGACGCTGCGGCTGATCATGCGCGAGCTCGACCATCGGATGAAGAACACCCTGCAGGTGATCCAGGGCATCATCCGCCGCACCGCTCGCGCACACGGGAGCGTCGACAGTTTCGAGCAGGCGCTGCTCGGCCGCATCGGCACCATGGCCCGGGCGCACGGCCTGCTGGCGGAGGAACGCTGGATGGGTGCGGATCTGCGCTCGGTGATCCTGCAGGAGCTCGAATCGTTCGACGAGTCGCAGTCGGCGCGGGTCTCCGGCCCGCCGCTGCGGATCCATCCGCGCGGCGCACTGGCCTTCTCGATGGCCGTGCATGAGCTCGGTACCAATGCGACGAAGTACGGTGCATTGTCGGTGCCGCAGGGACGCGTGGCGATCGACTGGGCGCTGGAGGGGCAGGATCAGGATCGCACCCTGATCTTCACGTGGCGGGAGAGCAACGGCCCACGGGTCCAGGAGCCGACGCAGCGCGGCTTCGGCTCGCTTCTGCTTGAGCGCAGCCTGGCCTACGATCTGGACGGCCAGACGGAGATGCAGTTTCACCCGGAGGGAGTGGTCTGCCGGATCACGCTCCCCTGGGACCGCGTGAAACCGGCGATCGCCGCGCCCGGCAGCACGCTGGCGGTCGGGGTCATCCATTGAGCGGCGGGGTGAACGGGCGATGCGGGTGCTGGTCGTAGAGGACGAATTCCTCATTGCGATGGAGGTGGAGAGTCTCCTGACCGAGGCAGGCCACGAGGTCGTCGGTCCGGTCGCCGACATCGAGGAGGCTCTCGGCCTGATTGCGAAGCAGCCGATCGATGCAGCCGTTCTCGACGTCAATCTCGGCGACGGCGCGACGAGTGCGCGACTCGCCGCCGAACTGGTGCGCCAGCGCATCGGCTTCGTGCTGAGCACGGGCTATCGGCAACAGGACCTTGCCACCGTGTACGGGACCGACGTGACCGTGATTCAGAAGCCGATCGACGGCCAGCGCCTGCTGGACGCTCTTTCCCGCCTGCCTGCCCGCGGCTGCAACTGACCCGCTGAAGACGGGAACCGTCGGCGCCGCCCGGCGTTGTTTCGGCACGGGCGGGACGGCGCAAGGCCATCCCACCCCCGGACGCCAACCCTCTGAACATCGGACGCGCGACCGTCTGCGTGGGCTTGCCCGCGCTCGCGCGGTCGCGCCGGAAAGGAGCCAGCATGAATTGGGATCGCATCGAAGGCCAGTGGAAGCAGTTCACCGGCAAGGTCAAGGAGCAGTGGGGCAAGCTCACCAACGACGATCTCGACGTGATCGAGGGCAACCGCGACCAGCTCGTCGGCAAGATCCAGGAACGCTACGGCATCGCCAAGGACGAGGCGCGTCGTCAGGTCGACGACTGGACGTCGCGGCTCTGAGCACGATGACCGCGCGGCGCTGCTCGCAGCGCACAGTCCGTCACCCGGACCCGGCGCGACCTCGCGTCGGGTCTGCAGGAGACCTGGGGCGAGACCATGTCAATCGGAACAATACTGCTCATCATCCTCATCCTGCTGCTGATCGGCGCGGTCCCCGCCTGGCCGTACAGCCGGGGCTGGGGATACGGACCGGGCGGGATCGTGGGCGTCCTGCTCATCATCGTCCTTGTCCTCTTGCTGATGGGACGTCTCTAGCACCAGCCACATCCGGAGATTCGAGGATGGCAATGAAAACGCTCGAGGATCTGTTCGTGCACATGCTGCGCGACATGTATTACGCCGAGAAGGAAATCCTGAAGGCGCTGCCCAAGATGGCCAGGAAGGCGGGCTCGGAAGACCTCAGGGAGGCCTTCGAGCATCACCGCGAGGAGACCGAGGGGCAGGTCGAGACCCTCGAGAAGGTGTTCGCGCTGTTCGACCTCAAGCCGCGCGGAATCACCTGCGAGGCGATCAAGGGCCTCTCCGAGGAGGCCGAGGAGATCATGTCGGAGACCGAAGACAAGGATGCCCGCGACGCCGGTCTGATCGCCTCCGCCCAGGCCGTCGAGCACTACGAGATGGCCCGTTACGGCACCATGGTCGCCTGGGCGAAGCAGCTCGGCAAGGCCGAGGCCGCCCGCCTTCTGCAGCAGGTGCTCGATCAGGAATCCGCCGCTGACAAGAAGCTCAGCAAGCTTGCCCAGAGCGGACTCAACCGCAAGGCCGCATGATCTGACTGCCGGCCGATGCAGACGTCGATCCCCGGCCGCCCGGCGGCCGGGGCTTTCGGCGTCGACGGACGGGTGCCAACCGCGCGGCGACCTGCAATAACGGGCGTGGCAGCCAGCGGCCCGGGGGACGGCAGGCGGTCGGTTGGGCCGGGCGGCGGAAGGGTTTGAGCGAATGGATCGCGTACTCGAATACCTGTTGGGCGCAGCAAGCTTCGTACCACACGGCTATTGCCTGCTCTGGCGGCCGGATCTGGTCGCCATGCATGTCGTTTCGGATGCTGCGATCGCGCTCGCCTATTTCCTCATTCCCGGCGCCATCCTCGCCTTCGCGCTGCGCCGCGACGACATCACCGGCGAGGCCCGTCAGATCGCGGTGTTGTTTTCGGCCTTCATCGTTCTGTGCGGCATCACCCATCTCGGGGGGGCGGTGACGCTCTGGTATCCGGCGTACGGTCTTGAGGGAATGCTGAAGGCCGTCACCGCCGTGGTCTCGCTGGGAACCGCCGTCGTGACCTGGCGTCTGATGCCGCGCCTGGTCGCCTGGCCCTCGCCGCGTCAGATGGCGGAAGCCAATCGGCTGCTCGTGGCGGAAATCGAGGCGCGTGACGCGGCCCGCCGGCAACTCGAGGAGATCCGGGCTCGTCTCGAGACTGAGGTGGCCGAAAGGACGGCGGAACTGGCGCAGGTGAAGCAGCTCTTCGAGATCGCGACCGAGGGCGCGCGGATGACCGTCTACGCGCAGGACGCCGACCTGCGTTACACCTGGATCCACAATCCCGCATCCGGTCTCGTCGAGGCGGAGGTTGTTGGCAAGCGCGACGAAGATCTGCTGCCGCCCGAGGCGGCGCAGACGAGCACACAGATGAAGCAGCGGGTGCTTGCGACAGGCACGCCGGCGCGGTTCGACCTCGAGGTGGCGGAGGGCGGAAGCTCAACCTGGCTGCAGATCTCCGTTTCGCCGCGCCTGGATGATGGTCGCATCGTCGGCATCGTCTGCACGGCGACCGACATAACCCGCCCCAAGCGTCTGGAGGCGATGCGATCCGATCTCAGCACGCGGCTCGCCCAGACCGTCCAGCGGCTCGATCTCGCCCTGAAGTCCAGCGGCATGCTGGTGTTCGTGCAGGACACGGAGCTGCGATATGCCTGGGCCAATACTGCCGACACACCCTACGGTCCGCTGGTCGGGCGCAGTGATTTCGAGCTTCTGAACGAGCCGGAGCGGGCGACGCTGATCGCCTACAAGCGGCGGGCGTTGGCGAGCGGCGAACCGCAATACTGCGAGGCGGAGGTCGGGCCCGAGGGCAACCGCCGCTGGTGGGACCTGCACATCGAGCCAACCTTCACCGAGACGGGGGAGGTGGCGGGCATCACCTGTGCTGCGGTCGACATCACCGAGCGCAAGCATGGCGAGCGACAGATGCGCCTCGTCATGCGCGAACTGACCCACCGCTCCAAGAACCTTCTCGCGGTCGTACAGGCGATCGCCCGTCAGACGGCCCAGCAGGCCTCTACCGTTGCGGAATTCGTGACCGGTTTCGGCCAGAGACTGCGCTCGCTTGCCGGTGCTCAGGACCTGCTTGTGGCCGAGGACTGGGGCGGTGTGCAGCTCAGCGACCTGATCCGCAACCAGGTGGGCCACTACATGCCGGAAGACGAGGCGCGCGTGGTCATCCAGGGACCGACGCTGCGCCTGCCACCGGAGGCGACGCAGACCATCGGACTGGCGATGCACGAACTGGCAACCAATGCCGCGAAGTACGGGGCGCTCTCCAACGACGACGGCAAGGTGGAGGTGACGTGGCGTCTTGACGGGGAAGGCGAAGAGGAATCGGTCGTGCTGGAGTGGCGGGAAAGCGGCGGCCCGACCGTGCAGCAGCCGACGCGCCGCGGCTTCGGGCGGATCGTGGTGGAGCGCAATGTCGCCGTGTCGCTCGAGGCCGACGTCAAGCTCGACTTCGATCCGGCCGGCGTCACGGCGCGGTTCCGGATACCGCGCCGCAACCTGATCGACTGACGCGATCCCCGGAGACGCGCAAACCGGTTTGCCGCCGGGCGTTGCTTCGGAACAGGGAGTTGGAGCGGATCATCGGTCCGTGAAACGAAGACCCGCTCCGGGTCGATCGGGGGTCAGATTGCCGATCCGGCAGCCATACTCGAGACGATGACGTGCTGCGAGGGCCCATCCGGGCCGTAGTCGGTGGCCGACGTGACGGCCAGCAGCTCGGCCAGTCGGTTGCGGGCGCGGTTCACCCGGCTCTTCACCGTGCCGACGGCGCAGCCGCAGATCTCAGCCGCCTCCTCGTAGGAGAAGCCCGACGCGCCGATCAGGATCAGCGCCTCGCGCTGATCCTCGGGAAGCTGGGCCAGCGCCTTGCGGAAGTCATTGAGGTCCATGTGGCCGTGCTGCTCCGGCAGGCTGGCCAGCCGCGACGCCAGGGCATCGTCGGCATCCTCGACCTCGCGGCGCCGCTTGCGCAGCTCCGAGTAATAACCGTTGCGCAGGATGGTGAACAGCCAGGCCCGCATGTTGGTGCCCGGCTTGAAACTGTGCAGGTTGGACCAGGCCTTCATCAGGGCCTCCTGGACGAAATCGTCCGCACGCTCCGGTGATCCGCACAGCGAGATCGCGAAGGCCCGCAAGTTCGGGATGTGCTCGAGCAGCTCGCGCTTCGGGTTCATGCCGGTTCCCCGTCTGCCTTCTTCGCGCCGGCTTCGATACGGTCGAGCTTGTCGAGCAATTCGATCAGATGGTCTGGAACAGGCTCATTCAAGTAGGCGTCGTACATCGACTTCAACTGGCGCCCGATATGGGCCTGCAGCCGCTCGTCGAGGGCGGGCGAGCGGTGCCTCGCCAAGGCCTCGCCCTGGGTCGCACCCGTCAGCTTCCTGGTCATGACAATCCCGGCGTGTTCTGTTCTCAACGTGTCGATCACACGCTGCGCCGCCGTTCGACGAGACGCAGCTGAGCGGATGTCAAACGCCGGTCGCTTGGGAATTGTTCCATCCCTCGCGAAAATGTGTGGCGCGGTACGGAACCGTACCGACGGCCGGGCGTTTAGAAACGCACACGGGTTTGCAAGGGGAAAGGCAGAACATGTCCATCGCGACCACCATCATGCCGCACCTGCCCTATCTGCGGCGCTTCGCGCGCGCGCTGACGGGCAGCCAGAATCGCGGCGATGCATATGTGGCTGCGGGTCTGACGGCGATCATCGAGGATCCCGGCATCTTCGACACGCGGCTCCATCCGAAGGTCGCGCTGTATCGGGTGCTCGTGCAGATCTGGGATTCCGTCGACGTGCTCGACCGCCATCAGGTGCGCGCGCTGCCGCATGAGCGGACGCTCGATGCGATGATGCCGCGCGCGCGTCAGGCCTTCCTTCTGACCACGGTCGAGGGATTCAGCGCCGAGGAGGCGGGCAAGGTGCTCGACACCACCGCCGCGGGCGTCCGCGACCTGGTGGAACAGGCGGGCCGCGAGATCGCCGCCCAGGTCGCCACCGACGTCCTCATCATCGAGGACGAGCCGATGATCGCCATGGATCTCGAGGCGCTGGTGGAGGGGCTCGGCCACACCGTGTGCGGGCTTGCACGCACGCATGCGGAGGCGATCAAGGCCGTCGCGGCTCGCCGTCCCGGCCTGGTACTGGCGGATATCCAGCTCGCCGACGGCAGCTCGGGGCTCGATGCCGTCAACGAGATGCTGACAACGATCGACGTCCCGGTCATCTTCATCACCGCCTACCCGGAGCGGCTTCTGACCGGCGAGCGGCCGGAACCCGCCTTCCTGATCGCCAAGCCGTTCGACACCGACGTGGTGAAGGCAGTGATCAGCCAGGCACTGTTCTTCGACATGCGGGCGCGCGGCGGTGCGGAAATGAAGGCCGCGGGCTGATCAGGACGAAACCTTCTGCAACGTCGGACGTTGAACGTGTCGGATAGTGTGAGACCTGCAAGAGGAGACGTCTGATGTTGTACTGGGCCCTTCTGTTCTTGATCGTCGCCGTGATCGCCGGTGCCTTCGGCTTCGGTGGGGTGGCCAGCGCATCGGTGGGCATTGCCCAGGTACTGTTCTTCATCTTCCTGATCGCGCTGGTCGTCTCCGTGGTGATGCATTTTGCCCGACGGGCCTGACCGTCGGCCACCCAACAGACCGTTTGGCGGCCGCCCGGCAACGGGCGGCCGTCCGGCGTTGGGCCGACGTGTCGGGCGTGACCGTTCGGACGAGGCGGGGGCGGCGTTACCCCGGTCGATCCGCCGGCGCCGGCGTGCGGAGATCCCGGACACGGACGCAGGCGGCGCGCGCGGCCTCGGCGATGCTCGAAAGATCGCCGGAATCCAGCCAATCCTCACGCACCATCCAGGAGCCGCCGACGGCGACGACCGACGGCAGGCTCAGATAGTCCGCCAGATCCGCCGGTCCGATCCCGCCGGTGGGAATGAATTCCATCCCGGCGAGCGGGGCGGCGAGCGCGCGCAGGGTGCGGGTGCCGCCGTAGCTCGATGCCGGGAAGAACTTCACCGTCGCGAAGCCGTGATCGGCAAGCCGCATCGCCTCTGACGGGGTCGCACAACCCGGCAGCCAGGGGATCGGACAGCCGGCCGCCGCGCGGACGAGTGCGTCGGTGGCCCCCGGGGAGACGAGGAAGCGCGCCCCTGCGTTGAGGGCGGCCTCGATGTCGGCCGGATGGCGGATCGTGCCCGCGCCGACATGGGCCTCGGGAACCTCGGCGGCGATCCGGCGGATCGCGTCGAGGGCCGAAGGGGTTCGCAAGGTGATCTCGATGATCGGTAACCCGGCCTCGGCGAGCGTCCGGGCAAGCGGCACGGCACGGTCCGCATCGCGGATCGTGACCACCGGTACGATCCCGGTGCTGTGCCAGAACGGTCTGTTGTCCAGTGTCACCACGGTTCCTGATGCCCTGCGCTGTCGCGTGTCGCTGTCAAGGGTGAGATGTCATCGTCGGGTCCGCCAGGCCGTGCGGGTCGAGGACAGTCGGCCGGTGCGACGTGAGGCCGCGCGCTGCGGCGTGAGCGTGTGGCGCGTCCAGCAGAGGCCGCAGGTGCCGTCAGTCGGGCTCATCGGTCGGCCGAGGGTACCTGCTGGTAGCGGCGTCGCGACTGACGCCGGGCGAGACTGTCGATGTAGCTCGCGGTGGTCGCCCGGATGTGTGCGACCAGCGCCTGCGTGGCCGCCGCCCGTTCGCCCAGCACGATCAGTCCGGCGATCTGTTCGTGCTCTTCCAGCCTCGCGCGGCAGTGGTGCTGATCGGTGCCGAGGCAAGATCCGACGGCGATGGCCCGGGCGGCGTAGGTCCGATAGCACTCCAGCAGGCAAGGGTTGCCGGCGAGGTGAAACATCGTCTCGTGAAATGCGGTATCGAGATCCCGGCAGCCGGTGTGATCCCCCGCCGCGACAGCGGCACGCATGTGCCCGCAGAACTTGGTGAGGTCGGCGCCCAGGCGGGCCGCCCCGGCCGTCATCGCGCGGTCGAGGGCGGCGGTTTCGAGAATCTCGCGCATTGTCCCGAGGTCCTCGATGCCGCGCGCGTCGATGTCGAAGACGAAGCTGCCGGTCTGCGGGCGGATCGAGACCAGCCCTTCCTTCTTGAGCTGCAGGAGCGCCTCGCGGATCGGCGTCTTGGAATAGCCGAATCGGGCCGCCAGCAGGCTTTCGGAGAGCGGCTCTCCCAGACCGATGGAGCCGTCGAGAATCCATCTGCGGATTTCGTCTGTCGCGTGCTGCGTCAGCGTTCGCATGTCTGTCGGACGTCCTTCCCGGGCCTGCTTCGGTGCCGACGACGACCGGGACCGACGTTAACGATCCGTGCGGGAGCTCACAAGCGCAGGCGATCATGTCCCCGCCAGGATCAGCGCGACGCCTGAGACGAGGAGGAGGATGCCGATCGCCTCGGCGCGCGTGGTGCGCTGATCGAACAGCCGCCGCGACACCATCTGGGCGAACAGGATCTCCACCAGCGCCAGGGTGCGCACGGCTGCGGCGCCTTGCAGGGCGAAGGCGAGGAACCAGAACTGCGAGGCGAGTGCGCCGAGGAAGCCGGCCGTCATCGACGGGCGCCAGCGGCCGAGGATGGCGGCGAGCGTCCCACGCCGCCGGACGAGCAGGACGAGGGTGACGGTCGCGGCCTGCAGCGCCAGTGCGACAACGAGGGTGGAGGAGGCCGCGACGATGAAGCTCGGGCTGGCGCTCGCCTGGATGCCGCCGCGATAGCAGACAGCCGACATGGCGAACAGTGCCGCCGAGCCGAGCCCGTAGGCGGCTGCGCGCAGGCTGCTGCCCGCCATCGTCGTCCCCGGCCACGACAACATCAGGACACCGCCGGTGGCGATCAGGACCGCCGCGATCAGCGCCGGCGTCGGCACCTCCGCGAGGACCACGACCGCGAATATCAGCACGAGGACCGGTTCCGTCTTGGTGTAGGCAGTTGCCACCAGGAACGAGCGCAGTTCCATGGCCGCCAGCATCAGGGCGGTGGCGACGAACTGGGCGCCGGCGCCCGCTGCGGTCCAGGCCAGCGCCGCTGCATCCGGCAGCGCCGGCGGAGCGCCGGTAGCGACGACCGCAATCGCCAGGAACACCAGGGCGAACGGGAAGCCGAACAGGAAGCGGACATGGGTTGCGCCGACGGTGCCGAGGCTTGCCGTCAGTTCCTTCTGCATGGCGTTGCGCATGGTCTGGGCGCCGGCGGCCGACACCGTGAAAACCGCCCACAACCATTCGCCGAACATGCCTGTGCCAGATGCTCGCGGGAGGTCCGGATGCCTCAGCCGCGACCGACGAAGGGCATCTTCGTTGCCATGACCGTGATGGTCAGGACATTGGTGTCGAGCGGCATGCCCGCCATGAACACCACGGCGTCGGCGACATGGACCGGGTCGATGGTCGGCTCGGGCTTCAGGGTTCCATCGGCCTGCGGCACGCCCTGGGGCATGCGCTCGGTCATCGGCGTTGCGGCATTGCCGATATCGATCTGTCCCACCGCGATGTCGTACTTGCGGCCGTCGAGCGAGGCGGACTTGGTGAGACCGGTCACCGCGTGCTTGGTGGCGGTGTAGGGGGCGGAGTTCGGCCGCGGGGCATGGGCCGAGATCGAGCCGTTGTTGATGATGCGGCCGCCGCGCGGCGTCTGATCCTTCATGATCCGGAACGATTCCTGGATGCACAGGAACATCCCGGTGAGGTTGATGTCGACCACGGCCTTCCACTGTTCGATGGTCAGATCCTCGAGGGGTACCGGCGGAGCGCCGATGCCGGCATTGTTGAACAGCACGTCAAGGCGCCCGAAGCGCTGCCTGGTCGTCGCGAACAGGTTGGCCACGGAGCCCGCATCGCTGACGTCGGTGGGAACCGCGATCGCGGTGCCGCCGGCGGACTCGATCTCGGCCCGGGTCTCGTCCAGCGGCTGCTGCCGGCGGCCGGCGAGCACGACGGCGTAACCCGCGCGCGCCAGACCCAGGGCCACCGCCTTGCCGACGCCGGTTCCGGCTCCCGTCACCATCGCGATCCTGTTCGTGTGTGCCATGTCCCGTGCCTCCACTGTCCGAGTTCGCGGGCGCCAAGCTAGCCGCACGGCCAGCAGGTTGCCAGCCCCGTCAGCGTCACAACAGCTTGCCCGGCAGCGCAGCAAGGCGCGTCGCCTTCTCATCGGCGCGCTACCGGCCGCGAGGAGGTCGGATCGTTGCGGCATGGACCGGCCACATCGGCGCTGATGGTCGCGACCGGCCTCCGCGACGGACAGACCCTTGCCGCGACCATCGACGAGGCAGGGCGCCTCACCAGCCTGGCGTCTGCAGGCATCCGCAGCGTGCTGCCGGGTACTGGCTTGACAAGATCTGGCAGGTCAATTGTACTTTATCCTGCAACAGCGTTTCACTATGAGAAACAAAAGAGGAAACCAATGAGGGTCAGCACCCTGCTCGCGGGCGCCGCGGTCGCCCTGTCGATGATCCATGGGCCGGCTACGGCCGCCGACTACACGTTCAAGTTCGGCCATGCGGCGTCGAGCCGACATGCCTTCCAGACCGGCGTCGAGATGTTCGCCAAGGCGGTCGCCGAGAAGACCGGGGGCCGCGTCGAGATCGAGGTGATCGGCGACCGGCAGCTCGGCGACGACAAGCAGCTCCTCGAGGGCGTCCAGCTCGGCACCATCGATGGCGCGCTGGTCTCCTCGCCGACCTTCCCGCTGGCTGCCGGCGCGGTCGCCGTGGACGCGCTGCAGCTCCCCTTCGTGGTGACCAGCTACGACCAGCTTGCCGCAGTCCTCGCCGGACCGGTCGGGCAGAAGATCCTCGACAGCCTGTCCGAGAAGGGCATGAAGGGGCTATCCTACTACGAAGCCGGCCTGCGCCATTTCCTCAGCCGTGCGAAACCGGTGAAGTCGCTCGCCGACTTCCAGGGCCTGAAGACACGCATCGTGCCGATCCCGCTGCACAAGGCGACATGGGAGGCAGTCGGCACCAATCCGGTCGGCATGCCCTATGGCGAGGTCTATTCCGGCCTCGAGACTGGCGTGATCGACGCGGTCGAGATCAACCTGTCCTCGATCGAGTCGGAGAACCTCTACCAGAACGCCAGGGAAGTCACGCTCACCGGCCACTACTTCTGGCCAGGGATCCTCATCATGAACCAGGCCAGATTCGACGGACTGCCCGACGACATCAAGCAGGCGCTCGTCGAGGCCGGCCACGAGACCATCGCCGAGCACTACGCCTTCGTGCACGACGACGAGGCCCGTGTTGCCGCCGAGCTGAAGTCCAAGGGCGTCACCATCAACCAGCTCGACAACCTCGACGAGATGCGGGCCAGGACGGCGCCGGTGGTCGAGCAGTGGTCCGCCAAGGACCCGCTGATCGGCGAGTTCATCGCAACGGTCCGCAAGGGCTCGTGAAGATGGGCAGGACGAGGGCCTATCGCTGGGAAGATCTGCCCCGGGAGCATGTGCGCCCGGGCGTCTCCCGGGCCGGCTTCCGCGGTAACGACGTGATGCTGTGCATGAACTGGCTGCAGCCGGGTATGGAGGTGCGCCCGCATTCCCATCCCGAGGAGCAGCTGGTGATGGTCGTCAAGGGGCGCATGCGCTTCTTCATCGGCGACGAGACCGTCGAGGTCGAAGAGGGCGGCCTCGTCCGCATCCCGCCCGACGTCGTGCATTGCGGGGAGGTGGTCGGCGACGAGCCGGTGCTCAACCTCGACGTATTCTCGCCGCTGCGCCGGGACTACCTCCATCTGGTGACCTACCAGACGGACACGTTCGAGAAAGCCTGACGTCGCGAACCGGGCTGCCCGGCCGCCGGCCGCCGATGCGAAGCGGCGCCGGGTCGGGACCGCCTTGCCGACTGCGGGAGCGAAAGGCCGTCATGACAGCACCATCGACAGGCATCGCCAGGATCTACCGCGCCGTCATGGTCGGTCTGCTTGGCCTGATGATGGCGCTCCTGTTCGCCATCATGTGCATGCAGGTCTTCTTCCGGTACGGACTGAACGCATCGCTGATCTGGGCCGAGGAGGTCTGCCGCTACCTGCTGATCTGGGTGTCGTTCTTGGCCTGCGGGATCGCCTATCAGCGCGGCGAGATCGCCGCGATGCGCATTCTGGTCGACGCGCTGCCGGCGCGGGCGGCGGCGCTGACCGCCGTCCTCGCCGACAGCGCGGTCCTCGTCCTGCTCGGCTTCCTCGTCGTCTACGGTTGGCGCTATGCGCAATTCGCCGACGGACAGCGGATGCCGGCCGCCGACTTCATCTGGAACGACATCCTCGGCGGCAGCGGTCCGGCAGGGCTGTCGCTGTTCTGGGTCTATGTGGCGATTCCGGTCGGGAGCGCGCTGCTGGCGGTCCATGTCGCGATCCATCTGGCCGGCTGCCTCGGCGCGCTCGTCTCGGGTGCCCGGCCAAGCTTCCCGGATGCCGGAGGAGACCAGCTGTGATCGCTTATCTGGGCGGCTTCACCGCCTTTCTTCTGATCGGCGTGCCGGTCGCCCTGGCGCTGGGACTGGCCTCGCTCGCCTACCTGTTCATCATCGGCCATACCCATCTGCTGATCGCCTTTCCGCAGCGGATGATCGCCGGCATCGATCAGTTCGTGCTGCTGACGATCCCGTTCTTCCTGCTTGCCGGCAGCTTCATGAATGCCGGCGGCATCACCGAGGAGATCGTCAAGCTGGCGCAGACGGTGGTCGGGCGCATCCGCGGCGGGCTGGCGGCGGTGACGGTTATTGCCAGCATGCTGTTCTCCGGCGTCAGCGGCGCGGCGACGGCTGAGGCCTCCGCGCTCGGAAGCGTGCTGATCCCGGCGATGAAGCGCGATGGCTACGATCCCCGCTACGCCGCCGCGCTGGTTGCCACAAGTTCGATCCTCGGGCCGCTGGTCCCGCCGTCGCTGGCCTTGATCCTGTACGGGGTCTTGTCGGGGACCTCTATCGCCGACCTGTTCCTCGGCGGCATTGGGCCGGCACTGCTGCTCTGCCTGGCGCTGCTCGTCTACGTGCTGGTCAAGGCGCGCATCGAGGGCCATCCGGTTTCGCCGGTGCTGCCGGCGGACGAGCGACGGCGGTCGCTGATCCGCGGCCTGCCGGCGCTGCTCCTGCCCGTCATCATCGTCGGTGGCATCAAGTCCGGCGTGTTCACGCCGACGGAAGCGGCGGCGATCGCGGCGCTCTACGCGCTGCTGCTGGCGCTGGTCCTGTACCGGACGATGGGAGTCCGCGAGATGTGGATCGCGCTGTTCGAGACGGCGACTCTGTCGGCGGGAATCATGCTGATCGTCGCCATGGCCAGCATGACCGCCTTCGTGCTCGGCTTCGAGAACGTGCCGCGCCAGATTGCCCATGGTCTTCTGGGGATCACGCGCGAGCCGGCCCTGCTGCTGCTGCTGATCAACGCGCTCCTGTTGCTGCTCGGGCTGTTCCTCGAGCCGCTGGCGGCGCTGATCCTGGTGATGCCGATCCTGATCGAGGTGATCCGGGTGATCGGGCTCGATCCCGTCCAGTTCGGCGTGATGGTCGTTCTCAACCTGATGATCGGCATGATCACGCCGCCGGTCGGCCTGTGCCTGTTCATCGTCTCGGCGATCGGCCGTGTGCCGATCGAGGGCGTCAGCCGCGCCGCCCTGCCGATGATCACGATCTGCATCGCCGTGCTGGTTCTCGTCGCCTTCGTGCCGGAGGTGACGCTCACCTTGCCAAGGCTGTTCCCGCAATGACCGATCTGATCGACCCGCCAGCCACCCCGAAAGCGTCGGTGGACGCGCATCCGCCATCCGGCATCCAGTCGCTGCGCGCTGCCTTCCAGGTGATCGAGGAGATGGCCGCGCTCGGCGAGCCGATCGGCGTCACGGACCTCGCCAAGGCGCTCGGCATGCCGAAGACCCGCACCTTCCGCTACCTGCGTACGCTGAAGGCGCTCGGCTACGTCTCGCAGGATCCTGCCACCGAGAGATACCGGCTGACACTGCGGCTGTTCCATCTCGGTCAGGCCGTCGCCGATTCAACCCGGCTGCTGACCGAGGCGCGCGCGGCGATGGTGCAGCTGCGCAGGGACACCGGCCAGACCGTCACGCTGTCGAGCGTCGAGCCGGAGGGAATGCGCGTTCTCGACATCGTGCGCGCCCATTCGCCGGTACAGATCGTGACGCGGCCCGGCGCGCTGCTCGCATTCCATTCCTCCGCGCAGGGGCGCGTGGCGCTCGCCTTCGGGCCGGCGCGACTGTGGACCGCGGTACGCGGCAAGCCGCTGAAGCGCTGGACCCCGCACACCAACACCGATCTGAAGGTGCTGGAAGCCGAGGTCGAGGCCACCCGCCGGCGTGGCTGGGCCACCGCCCCCGAGCAGACGCTTGTCGGGGTCAACGCGCTCGCCGCACCGATCTTCGGGGCCGGCCGCGACCTCATTGCCACCATCACCGTCGCCGGCTCGCTGCAGCACGTGCCCGCCGAGCCGCCGGCCGCGCTCGTCGCCTCGGTGCTGCAGGCGGCGCGACGCATTTCCGAGAATCTGGGCTGCACGGAGTATCCTGCATGACGCGTTACGCCTTGGCGGTCGATATCGGCGGAACCTTCACCGATATCGTCCTCCTGTCCGACGACGGCCGCAGTTTCGTCGACAAGACGCTGACCACGCATCATGATCTGCTGGAGGGATTCTTCCGCGGTGTCGACATGGTGCTGGGGCGTGCCGGGATCGGTCCGGCCGCGGTGGACGACGTCGTCGTCCATGCCACGACCGTCGTCACCAATGCGCTCATCGAGCGCAAGGGCCCGCCGACGGCGCTGATCCTGACCCGCGGGTTCCGGGACGTGCTCTACATCCGCAACGAGCACCGCTACGACATGTACGATCCGCAGATCGAGTTCCCCGAGCCGCTGATCAGCCGCGAGCTGACCTTCACGCTGGCCGAACGCACCTATGCCGACGGCGGGATCGGGCTGGCGGTCGATCCGGCCGAAGTCCGGGCGATCGCGGAGGAACTGAAGGCCAAGGGGGTCAAGTCCGTCGCCGTCTGCCTGCTCAATTCCTACAAGAATCCAACCAACGAGAAGGCCGTCGGGGCCGCGCTGGCAGAGGCGGCGCCGGAGCTGTTCGTGTCACTGTCGAGTGATATCGCTCCGCAGATGCGCGAGTATCTGCGCGCCTCCACCACCGCGATCAACGCCTACACCGAGCCGATAACCAGGCCCTATCTCGAAGCCCTGACCGCGCGCCTCGCTGCCCGCGGCTTCGCCCAGCAGCCGCTGATCATGCTGTCGAGCGGCGGCGTGGTCGGCGCTGCGACCGCCGGACGCAATCCGGTGCGGATGATCGAATCCGGGCCGGCGGCGGGGGCTCTGGTGGCGAGCTACTTCTCGCGCCGCTTCGGCATTCCCGATCTGATGTCGTTTGACATGGGCGGGACGACGGCCAAGGCGTGTGTGATCCTCGACCACGAGCCGCTGGTCACCGGCGAGTTCGAGGTCGACCGGCGCTACCGGTTCAAGCCGGGCAGCGGCATGCCGATCACGGTGCCGTCGATCGACATGATCGAGATCGGCGCCGGGGGCGGCTCGATCGCCCGGGTCGACTCGCTCGGCCTGCTGAAAACGGGGCCGGACTCCGCCGGCTCCGATCCCGGCCCGGTCTGCTACGGGCGGGGCGGCACCGAGCCCTGCGTCACCGACGCCGACGTGGTGCTCGGCATCCTCGACCCGGACAATTTCCTGGGCGGCGACATGAAGCTCGACGCCGCTGCGGCGCGGACGGCGTTGGGGCGGCTCGGCGCGAAGCTCGGCGTCAGCCCCGAGAAGGCCGCGCTCGGTGTCTTCGAGGTGGTGTGCGAACAGATGGCCGCCGCCACGCGCGCCCACGCCACGGACCGCGGCGTCGACTATCGCGGTCTGCCGATGCTGGCCTTCGGCGGTGCCGGGCCCGTTCATGCCTGCAAGGTCGCCTCGCTGATCGACGCGAGCATGGTGATCTATCCGCCGCTTGCGAGCGTGCTGTCTGCCTTCGGGACGCTGGTTTCGCCAACCAGGATCGATCTGGTGCGCAGCGAACTGGCGCGGCTCGAGGCGATCGACTGGTCAAGGCTCGGCAGGACGCTTGACGCAATGATCGCCGAAGGCACGGCGGCGCTCGCGGAAGCGGGGTTGAGACCCGAGGAGGCGCGGTTCGGCTTCGCTGCCGACATGCGCTATGTCGGCCAGCAGTCGGAAGTCTCGGTGGCGTTCGACGCCGATCCGCGCACGATCGGCGATCCGGCCCGCCTGCGCGCGGCCTTCGAGGCGGAATACGAGAAGGTCTATGCCCTGACGCTCGCCGACATGCCGGTGGAGGTCGTCAGCTGGCGGGTGATCGCCCAGGGCAGGCCGCCGGCACGCGAGGCGAAGGTCGCCTTTCCGGCCGAACCGGCGCGCCCCAAGCGGACCCGACCCGTGCATCTCGCCGAAACGCCGGTCGACGTGCCGGTCTACGACCGCAATGCGCTCTGCCCCGGCCAGGCGATCGAGGGGCCGGTCATCGTGGAGGAGCGCGAGACGACGATCTTCGTGCTGGCGGGATGGCGGCTCGAACTCGACGACAGCGGCAGCCTCATCGCGCGCAAGCGGGCGGCCTGAGATGGAGTTTTGCCATGGCATCCAGAGTATCCGCCGTCATCCCGGCCGCAGCGGCGCGCAGAGCCGGTTTCGGGGGCGCGACGGTCATGCTGCCGTACCCTGCCGATCCCGGATCGACGGGGTCACCGTCCGGGTTGACGATCGGCAATGGTGACAGCCGTGACGGCTGAATCATGAGGCGTTGCGCAATGGACGGTATCGAACTCGAAATCCTCTGGTCGAATCTGATCTCGATCGTCAGCGAGCAGGCCCGCGCTCTGCAGCGGGTCGCATTCTCGCCGGTGGTGCGCGAGGCCGGCGACCTCGCCAACGCCTTGTTCGACAGGCGCGCCCGGATGGTGGCGCAGGCGGTGACCGGCACGCCCGGCCACATCAATTCGCTGGCGGCGGCGGCACGCAACCTCCTGAGGGAGATCCCGCCGGAAACGCTGAAGCCTGGCGACGTGCTGATCACCAACGATCCGTGGATGTCGGCGGGACACTTCTTCGACATTACCGTGCTGACGCCGATCTTCCGGAAGGGCAGGATCATCGGCTATTGCGGTTCGACCATCCATCACACCGACATCGGCGGCTACGGCGTCGGCTCGGGGGCGCGCGACATCCACGAGGAAGGCCTCTGGATTCCGGTGCTGAAGCTCTACGAGGGGGGAGTCGCCAATGCGACCCTGCATGCGATGCTGCGCCGGAACGTCCGCACGCCCGACGCCCTGTTCGGCGATCTCGGGGCGCAGGTCGCCAGCGGCCGCATCGCCGCGGAACGGCTCAACCTGATGTGCGACCGCTACGGGCTCGACGACATCGAGGAACTCGCCGACGAGATCATCACGCGCTCGGAGATGGCGACCCGCAAGGCGATCTCGCAGCTGCCGGGCGGCACGTGGCACGGCGAGAGCCGGTTCGACGTCCCCAGCGGCGAGATCATCACGCTGCATACGGCGGTCACCATCGACCGGGAGGCCGGAGACATCACCATCGACTTCGAGGGGTCGTCCGGACCCAGTCCGATCGGCATCAACGTCGTGCCGGCCTACACGCACGCCTACGCGACCTTCGCGGTGCGCTCGACGCTGAACCCCGAGCTGTCGAACAACTTCGGCTCGCTCGCCCCGATCAAGGTGGTGGCGCCGGATTCCTGCATCGTCAACGCGAGGTATCCGGCGCCGGTCAATGCCCGGCATGTGGTCGGCATGTATGTGCCGTTTCCGATCCTCAAGGCGCTGGCGCATGTCGCGCCCGAGCGCGTGGTGGCCGAGGGCTCCGGCGCGGTGTGGACGATCCAGATCCAGGGCCGCGACCGATCGGGCAAGCCGTTCACGAGCTCGATGTTCAACTATTCCGGCGGCATGGGCGCGCGGGCGACGAAGGACGGCCTGTCGGCGATCTGCTACCCGACCGGCGTTGCCGCCGTGCCGACCGAGGTTCTGGAGGCGGCCTTCCCGATCGAGTTCACCTGCAAGGAGCTGGCGCGCGGCACCGGCGGCGCGGGGCGTCAGCGCGGCGGCGACGGCCAGATTATCGGGTTCCGCATGCGCTCCGGCTCGACCTGGCTGCTCAATGCCATTCCGAGCCGGTTGAAGGAGGGGCCCGAAGGCCTCGACGGCGGGGGCAACGGCGCCCCCGGCCGCTACGAGATCAATGGCAAGCCGGTCAATGTCGCCCGCAAGCTGGAAATGCAGCCCGACGACGAGGTGCTGATGGTGACGCCGGGCGGCGGCGGGTACGGACGGGCGGCGTAGAGCCGCCCGATCAGGCTGCGGGCTCGCACCCGGTCGATATCGGTGCGGTTGGCAAACGCCACGTCCGCGCGACCGACGCTTCCTTGGGATCGCTGCATCATGCACTGCGGGTCGGCGACCGCCGTCGCGGAGCCGGCCCGGAACCGCAACCCCAGATGGTTCCGTCCGGCGGCTGGCACGGCAGTCCGTTTCACGGCTTCAGGTCGACCCCGTCGAAGGGCTGCCGGCCGAGCGGATCCATCCTGAAGCCCTCGACCTCCTTGCGTTCGGCCATGAACACCACCGAATGGGCCAGCGGCACCCAGGGAGATTCGCGCTTGAAGATCTCCTGCGCCTTGCGGTAGAGCGCCGTGCGCTCCTCCTGGTCAGATGTGAGCTTCGCCGCATTGACAAGGGCGTCGAACTCGGGATCGCACCAGCGCGCGACGTTGTTGCCGCCGATGCGTGCCGCGGTGCAGCCGAGCAGCACGTGCAGGAAGTTGTCCGGGTCGCCATTGTCGCCGGTCCAGCCATAGAGCGCCATCGCGTGCTCGCCGTTCTGCAGCGAGATTCGGTAATCGCTCCACTCCTGCGTGACCAGCTCCAGCCGGATGCCGATCCTGGCGAGATCGCTGGCGATCATCTCGGCGATGCGCCGCGCATCCGGGTTGTAGGGGCGGCTGACCGGCATGTACCAGAGGTCGGACTCGAATCCCTGCGGGTAGCCGGCCTCTGCGAGCAGTTGCTGGGCCGCCGCGATGTCGTAGGGGAAATCCTCGATATCGTCGTTGTAGGACCACAGGGTCGGCGGGATCGGATTCTTCGCCACCACTCCTGCGCCCCCGTAAACGGCGTCGATGATGGCCTGCTTGTCGATCGCCATGTTGATGGCATGGCGCACGCGCACGTCGTCGAAGGGCGGCTTCTGCGTGTTCAGCGCGAGATAGCCGATATTCAGCCCTTCCTGCTGCAGCAGCCGCAACGATGGATCCTCGGCGATACGGCCGATGTCGGCCGGATTGGGGAAGGCCATGACGTGGCATTCGCCGGCCTTCAGCTTGGTGAGCCTGACCGCGGCGTTGGGCGTGATCGAGAACACCAGGGTGTCAAGCGGCCGGCGGCCCTCCCAGTAGTCGTCGAAGGCGCCATAGCGCACCGCCACATCCTTCTGGAAACCGCGAAAGACGAACGGACCGGTGCCGAGCGGCTTCTCGTCGAGCAGTTCCGGCGTGCCGGCCTCGAGCAGCTGGGCGGCATACTCGGCCGACAGGATCGCGTTGAAGGGCATCGCCAGATTGGCGAGGAAGGGCGCCTCGGGTCGGGCGAGGGTAATGCGGACGGTACGGTCGTCGATCTTCTCGATCGACTTCAGCAAGTCCGGCATCCCCATGTCCTTGAAGTAGTCGAAGCGGCCGCCGGACACGCCGTGATAGGGGTGATCCTCCTTCCACTGCCGCTCGAGCGAGAACAGAACGTCGTCGGAATTCAGCGGCCGCGTTGGCGTGAATATGTCGTTGGACTGGAACCGCACGTTGTCGCGCAGGTGGAACGTGTATTCGGTGCCGTCCGGCGAGATCGTCCAGGAGTCGGCGAGCGCGGGCCGCAGCGTGGTCGTGCCGGGGATGAACTCGACGAGATTGTTGAACATCTGGCGGGCCGCATTGAGGCCGGTCGTCGTCGTGACGAGCTGCGGATTGAGCGATTCCGGGGTGCCTTCCGAACAATACACCAAGGTCTTGGCGCCAGCCGGGGCGGCGGCCTGGAGACCGGCCGCCAGTCCGGCGGCGAGAACGGCGGTACGTTTCACGGTGCTTCTCCCTCAGGCCTCTACGGGGACGTGGTGATCCGCCTCCGCATCGAGCGAGACGGGAAGCTCGATCACGAAGATGGTGCCGCTGCCCGGCGTGCTGTCGATGTCGATCTTGCCGTGCAGCGTATTGGTCACGAGATTGTAGACGATGTGCAGTCCGAGGCCCGTCGATCCGCGGCTGCGTCCGGTCGTGAAGAACGGGTCGAACACGCGGTGCAGAAACGCCGGGGCGATACCCCGGCCGTCGTCGCGAAAGACGATGCGCACCATATCGGCGGCCGGCTCGTCGACGACGAGTGTCATCCGGCCGACCTGTCCCTCGTCATAGGCGTGGGTGAGCGCGTTCATGATCAGGTTGGTCAGAACCTGACCGAGCGCACCGGGATAGGTATTCATCTCCAGGCCGTCCCGGCAGTGTATGTCGAGCACATGGCCGGACCTGCGCAGGGCCGGGCCGAGGCTGGTGGTCAGCTCGTCGAGCCAGGTGCGCATGTCGAAGCTGCGCCGCCCGCCGCCGGCCTGATCCGCGGCGACCTGCTTGAAGCTGTGGACAAGCTCGGCGGCCCGGTTGAGGTTGGCGAACAGCAGCGTGGCGCCCTCCGACATCCTCTCGGTCAGACGCTTCAGATCCGAGCGGCGGAGCTGGCCGCTTCCGGCCGCCCGGTTGAAACGCTGCACCTCCTCGGCGAGCTGGGTGCCCGTGGTCAGGGCAATGCCGATCGGCGTGTTGATCTCGTGGGCGACGCCGGCAACGAGCTGGCCGAGTGAGGCGAGCTTCTCGGCCTGGATGAGATCGGCCTGCGCGCGCTGCAGGTCCGTCAGGGCGCTGTCGGCGCGCTCCTTGGCGCGCATCAGCGCCTGCTCGCGCTTGCCGATCTCGGCGACGAAGAAATTGGCGGCCCGCGCCATCTCGCCCAGTTCGTCGCGCCGGTCGGCGTCGGCAATCGGGCGGGCGAGCGGGTCGGCGGCGAGGTCCACCATGCCCTGCTGTACCCTGAGCAGCGGCCGGGTGATCGAACGGGCAACGACATAGGCGGTGGCGGCCCCGAACAGAAGGCCGGCCGCAGCGCCGAAGATCAGGATGTTGCGGATGGTGTCGCCGATCTTCTCAGCGTCCGAGGTGAACAGGTCGTTGAGGGCCCGCGCGCCCTGCACCATGGTCACGGCGGTGCCGTCCATCTCGGCGATGCGCGCGTTCTGCTGGCGCAGCACCTCGGTCGCGTTGGACAGGCCATCGCGCCATTGATCGACAGCGTCGATCATCTCGCTCTGGATCAGCGGCGAGATCGGCAGCGAGGCGACGCGTTCGGCGAGGCTGGCGCTTTCCTGAAGGATATGGGAGGTCGCCTGCGTGTCGCGCTGCGACAGGGCGGCCGCGGTCCGCTGGCCCAGCTTCAGCACTTCCAGCGCGACGTTCTGGGTGGTGCGCTCGGTCTCGTTGGCCTCGACCGAATAGGCGACGAGCTGGGCGATCTCCTCGTAGAGCGCCCGCTGCTCGGTGGTCTTCACCTTTAGCAGCCGGTCGGACCATTCGGCGATGCGTTGTCCGGCACCCGAGATCGCATGATCCGCGATCAGGATCCGCTGCGGGCCGGCATTCAGAAATCCGTTGATCGCCGTTTCATAGTCTGCCCACAGCGCCTTCAGCGTGGCGATCGCCGGGGGATCGCGCGGCCCGAGCGTCGCCTCGAGGACCGCCACGGCATGGCCGAGGCGGGTCAGATCGAAGGCGAGCTGTCGCTCGCGGGTCTCGGTGATGCCGGGCCGCGAGGTCAGCAGCAGCATGGCCGCGTGCAATTCGGCCGATACCACCGCCGTGCGCAGCTCCTCGGCGCTGTCGACGAGCCGGCGGATCAGCCGGAAGCCGGCGTCGCGCTCGCGCAGGGTGGCGATGATGTCTGCATTGGAGGAGCGCTGCCGCTCGCGCGCCTCCTCCGACAGCGCGATGAGTTGCGCCACGCGCTCGGCCATCTCGGCGAGCAGCCGGTCGTATTCGACGGTCGACTGGATGAACGCCGACATGCTGTCGACATAGCGGGTCAACGCCTCCTGCGAGGCGGCCGCGGCATCGCGCAGGGCCGGCGCACGGGCGACGGCGGCCAACTGTTCGAGATTGCCGCGGGCATCGCGGGCGTACGAATTGAAACGCTCGACCTGCGGGCCGCGGTTGGCCGGCGAGGCATTGATGTACTCGTCGCGGGCGATCATCGCGATCAGCAGATTGCGGTAGGTGGCACCGGCCAGCACCGCGCCGGACCGCGCCCGCTCGGCCTCGTTCAACAGGATCCACGCCACCGCCGCGATCGCCGCCGCTATGGCAATCGGTATGCCGCCAACGAGAAACACCCGGTAGGTGATGCGCATGCGCGCTGTTGTAACGCGACGTGAGGATGTCCGCCATCATCTCCTGCAAGGCGGCTCAGCTTCCGGTCTCGACCTCCTCGCGGAGCAGTTCCAGTTCCAGCCAGCGCTGCTCGGCGCCGGCCAGCTCCGCCTCGGCGGCCTGAAGCTCGGCGGTCAGCCGTGCGAAGGCGTCGCGATCGCGGGTGTAGATCTGCGGATCCTCGAGCCGGCGGCGCAGCGTCGCCACCGCCGCCTCGAGCTCGGCGATCCGCGCCGGAAGCGTCTCCAGCGCGAACTTGTCCTTGTAGGACATCCGCCGCTTCGGCTGATGGGGCGTCGGCGCGGTAGCAGCGGGGGCTGCGTCCGGGCGCTGACGGCGGGGTCGGCCGGTGCCTTCGTCGCCCTCGGCCGACCCTCCGCGCCGCTGCGCGAGCATGTCGGAATAGCCGCCGGCATACTCGACCCACCGCCCATCGCCCTCCGCGGCGATGACCGAGGTGACGGTGCGGTCGAGGAAGTCGCGGTCGTGGCTGACCAGCAGCACGGTCCCGGCATAGTCGGCGAGAAGCTCCTGCAGGAGGTCGAGCGTCTCGAGATCGAGGTCGTTGGTCGGCTCGTCGAGCACGAGCAGGTTGGACGGCCTGGCGAAGGCCAGTGCCAGCATCAGCCGCCCGCGCTCGCCGCCTGACAAGGCCTTGACCGGAGAGCCCGCCTGTTCGGGTGCGAACAGGAAGTCCTTCATGTAGCTGACGACGTGACGCGGCTTGCCGTCGACGATGACCTGATCGCCGCGTCCGCCGGTCAGCGTATCGCGCAGGCTCATGTCCGGGTCGAGTCTGGCGCGGCGCTGGTCGAGGCTGCCGATCTCGAGATTGGTGCCGAGCCGCACGGTGCCGGAATCGGGGGCAAGATCGCCGGTCAGCATCGACAGCAGCGTGGTCTTGCCGGCCCCGTTGGGGCCGACGATGCCGACGCGGTCGCCGCGCTGGATACGGGTCGAGAAGCCGTCGACGATCCGGCGATCTCCGTAGGACTTGCAGATCGCGTCGGCTTCGATGACGAGCTTGCCCGAGACCGCTGCCTCGGCGGCGGCCATGCGCGCGGTGCCGGTCGCCCGGCGATGCTCGCGGTGCGCCTTGCGCAGATCCTGGAGGGCCCGCAGACGGCCCTGGTTGCGCCTGCGTCGGGCCGTGACACCGTAGCGCAGCCAGTCCTCCTCCATCGCGATCTTGCGCCCGAGCCTGTGCAGATCGCGCTCCTCCTCCTCGAGCAGCCCGTCGCGCCACGCCTCGAAGCGGCCGAAGCCGGCATCGAGTCGGCGCGTGGTGCCGCGGTCGAGCCAGATGGTGACGTCGGACAGGGCCTCGAGGAAGCGGCGGTCGTGGCTGATCAGGACCAGGGCGGCGCCGGACGCCTTCAACTCCTGTTCCAGCCATTCGATCGCCGGCAGGTCGAGGTGATTGGTCGGTTCGTCGAGAAGCAGGATGTCGGGGCGCGGCGCCAGCGCGCGGGCGAGCGCGGCGCGGCGCGCCTCGCCGCCCGACAGTCTGGCGGGGTCCTCCCCGCCGGTCAGGCCGAGCGCCTCCAGGAGTCGGCGCGCTGCATGTGGATCGTCGGCCGGGCCGAGGCCTGAGGTGACATAGGCGAGCGTCGTCGGTTGGCCGCCGAGGTCCGGCTCCTGCGGGAGATAGCGCAACGTCCGGCCCGGCTGGACGAAGCGGCGCCCGGAATCGGCCTCCACCGCGCCGGCGGCGATCTTCAACAAGGTCGACTTTCCGCAGCCGTTGCGCCCGACGAGGCAGATGCGCTCGCCGGCGCCGACCGACAGCTCGGCGCCCGTCAGCAGCGGCGTGCCGCCGAAGGTCAACCGGATGTCCTGGAGGAGCAGGATCGGAGGTGCCATGGCCGCGGAGGTAGCCGCTCGCCCGCTCCGCCGCAAGGGGGTGTCGGGACGGGGGCCAATGCGCGGCGGGCGCTATCGCCCGTCCATGGCGCTGTGCGGCAGGACGAAGGGCGCCCCGCCGAGGGGGGCGACATTCACCCGCAGCCGGACGCCGAACACCCGGTGCAGAAGCGCGTCGGTCAACACCTCCGCGGGTGGCCCGTCGGCAACGATGCGGCCGTCGGAGACGACGACCATCCGGTCGGCGAACAGGCTCGCCATGTTGAGATCATGTAGGATCGCCAGGGCGCCGCCACCGGCGGCGGCATGGTCCCGGGCGATGGACAGCACCTGGAACTGGTGGCGGATGTCGAGATTCGAGGTCGGCTCGTCGAGGAACAGCCAGCGCGGCTCGCCGTCTGCCACCGGCTGCCGGATCTGGCACAGTACCCGGGCAAGATGCACGCGCTGCTGTTCTCCGCCCGACAGCTGCTGATAGAAGCGCGGGCCGTAGCCGGCCAGTCCGACCAGGTCCAGACTCTCTGCGATCCGGTCGGCGGCGCGACCCCGGTCGCCGGCCGCGACCCGGCCACCGAGCTGGACCACCTCGTGGACGGTGAACGGGAAGGCGAGCTGGGAAGCCTGCGGCAGCACGGCGCGCCGGGCGGCGAGGTCCGCCTCCCGCCAGTCGCCGATCGGCCGTCCCGCGAATCGCACGCTGCCGGCACTCGGGACGAGATCGCCGACCAGCACCCGCATCAGCGTCGTCTTGCCGGCGCCATTCGGTCCGACGATCACGGCGAGTTCCCCGGGACGCAGGGCGATGGCGACGTCGCTGAGGATGTCGCGTCCGCCGAGACGCACGCAGATGCCGCTTGCCTCGATCATCACAGGTCCACGATCGCCCGCTGCCGCAAGAGCAGCCACAGGAAGAACGGCGCGCCGAGGATCGCGGTGACGATGCCGATGGGAAGTTCGGCCGGGGCGACGACGGTGCGGGCCGCCATGTCGGCGGCGACCAGGAGCGCGCCGCCGAGCAGCGCGCTGGCGGGAAGCAGGCCGGCGTGCCGCGGCCCGATGACGAGGCGCAGGAGATGGGGGACGACGATACCGACGAAACCGATCGGCCCCGCCACCGCCACCGAGGCACCGACCGCCGCCGCCACGGCGAACACCGAGAGCCGTTTCAGCGATTGCACCGGGATGCCGAGATGGCGGGCCTCCGCCTCGCCGAGCAGCAGCGCATCGAGACCGGCGGCGAGCTTCGGCAACGCTGCCAGGACGACCGCAAGGAACAGCGCCGTGACGGCGACCTTGTCCCAGGTCGCGCCGGCGAGGCTGCCGAGGCTCCAGAAGGTGAAGTCGCGCAGCTGGCGGTCGTCGGACATGAAGACGAGAAGGCCGGTGGCGGCTCCGGCGAGGGCGGCGATGGCGATGCCGGCGAGCAGCATGGTGGCGACAGAGGTGCGGCCGCGCCGGGTGGCGATCCTGTAGAGGGTGATCGTCGTGACGAGGCCGCCGGCGAAGGCGGCGACCGGCAGCACATAGACCGTCATCCAGGGGGCGATCCGGGTGAGGCTGCCGGTGCCGAGCACGATCACCGACACCGCCGCCAGCGCCGCGCCCGAGGTCACGCCGACGAGGCCGGGATCGGCGAGCGGGTTGCGGAACAGGCCCTGCATGACGACTCCGGACACCGCGAGCGCCGCGCCCACGACGATGCCGAGCAATGTGCGCGGCAGACGGATGTCGAGCACGATCAGCGCGTCGCGCGCCTGTGCGGCGTCGAGCGCGTCCGTGGTCAGGTGGCGCGCCACAACCTCGAGCGCGCGGCCGGGGATGAAGCCGGTCGGCCCGACGGCGAGCGACAGCAGCGCGACGACACCGAGCAGCACGGCGAGGCCGGCCGACAGCGCGATGGCGAGCCCCGTCCGGTCACCGGGCGCCCGGCCAATTGCGGCGCCGACGCTCATGGTTCCGTCTCGCCTGTCGTCCAGGAGCGGGGCTCGAGGTCCGGCAGCTCCAGCGACGGGTAGATCGCCGCGGCGAGATCGCGGACGGCGTGGGCGATCCGCGGTCCGAAGCCGAGCAGGTAGAGCCCATCCATCGTCACCAGCCGGTGCATGGTCGCGGCCGGGGTCGCGGCGAGCGCCGGGTGCGCGAAGACCTCCTGCGGGCTCGCTGCGTGGTCGCCGCGCGCCATCATCACGATGACGTCGGGCGCGGCCTCGAGTATCGCCTCGTTGTTCACCGGCTTGAACCCGGTGAAACCCGTGAGGGCATTGGTTGCGCCGGCGAGCTCGATCATCGTTGCGGCCGACGTGCCGTCCCCGGCGGCGAGAACGCGGCCGTCCGACAGGCTGAGGATGAACATCACGCGTGCCTTGCGCGGAACGTGCTGGACGGCCCGTCGGACGGTCTCAAGATCCTCGGCGACCAGGCTGGCCAGCCGATCACCGCGCTCGGGCACCTCCATCGCCTCGGCCACGAACCGGATCTTCGCCAGCGCGCCCTCCGCGCCGGGCTCGCTCGGCACCAGCACAAAGGGAACCGAGGCCTTCTCCAGGAGCTCGATCGTCTCCGGCGGTCCCGAGCCTTCTTCTGCGAGGATCAGCGTCGGCGATGTCGACAGGACGCCCTCGGCCGACAGCGCGCGCATGTAGCCGACCACCGGCTTTTCGCTCAACACGCCGGGTGGATAGAGGCTGGTGGAATCCACCGCGGCGACGCGGTGGCCCAGTCCGAGCGCGTAGATGATCTCGGTGACGGACCCGCCGACGGACACGACGTGACTGGAATCGGCGATCTCGACGTGTCGGTCGTCGGCATCGACGACTTCGACGGCTCCGGCGGGAACGGCCGCGGCGGCGAAGATCGCCACTGTCGCGGCAGCTGCGAGCGTCGGTGGGAGGCAAGGCATGCGGACAACTCCGGGCTGGTATGCGGGTCGGCATGGCTCGGGTGGCAGGCAGTGCGGTCAGGACTCGAGATCCTGCCCCCCTTGCCGTTCACTTGTTGAGGATCAGCTTCCCCTGGCGCGTGATCCGCAGGATGTAGCGCTCGCGGTTGTGGACGATGACGACCTCGCGAGCTCCGCGGAACAGTTCGGCCGAATCGAGGCTGACCGGCTCTGCCACCGGTTCTGGCGGCACGACTCCGCCGCGGGTGGCGGGGCGGGTGGGATCTGGTCGCATTGCAGTCTCCAGGATCTCGCGACGGCATCCGGCTCGGCCGGCCGGACCCGTGCGGTTTCAAACTTGACTGTAATAGTCGCATTAATCTAGAACGCAACCATCGTCGGGTTCTCGACCGCGTGACCCGGCAGTGGCGCCAGTCGCCGTCAGCGAGCCAAAGACCCCGCGTCGAGTAGCCAGCCGCGTTTCCTCAACGGGAAGCGCTTCTGTCAGCTACCAACGGCTTGGGGGTACGGATGTCTAAGTGGAATGGAGGGCGCGCAGTGGCCCGGACGGTGCTGATGATGAGCACCGCCCTGGTTCCGGCCGGCGCTGCCCTTGGGCAGGAAGCCGATGTGACCAGCGAAGCGGCGGTGCTGCTCGAGGAGATCACCGTCGTTCCGAGCCGCACCGAGCAGGAAGCCGTCGAGGCGCTTGCGTCGGTCAGCGTGGTGACGCCGCAAGAGCTCAAGATCCTGCAGCCCACCGACACCGCCGACATCTTCTTCGGCATGCCGAATGTCGGCACCAGCGTGTCGCAGGACGCAACCGGTGTCGGCACCAGCATCAACATCCGCGGCCTCCAGGATTTCGGCCGGGTGCAGGTGATCCTCGACGGGGCGCGCAACAACTTCCAGCGCAACGACCATGGCTCCACCTCCACCGTGTGGATCGAACCGGAGATGATCGAGGCGGTCACGGTGGTGCGCGGCCCGACCTCCAACACGTACGGCTCCGGCGCCATCGGCGGCGTGGTCGTGTTCGACACCAAGTCCGCTTCGGACTTCCTCAAGCCGGACGAGGTCGCGGCCGGTTCGGTCAAGGGCCGCTACGAGACCAATGGCGACGGCTGGATGGCGAGCGCCACCGGTGCGGCGCGCTACGGTCAGACCTTCGACGTGATCGGCAACGTGCTCTACCGGACTGCCGACGACTACAAGGACGGCGACGGTACCGTGGTGCCGTTCAGCCAGTACGAGGTGCTCGGCGGCATGGCGAAGACGCAGATCCGACCGGCCGACAACCACGAGATCACGCTTGGCTGGATCGGCAGTCGCGACGACTGGTACGAGTCCGGCATCGTCCAGGACGTCCAGCTCGAGCAGAACCAGTTCACCGGAAAGTACACCTACGCCGCGCCCGAGACCCCGTGGATCGACTTCACCCTGAGCGGCTTCTACACCGACGCCGACCAGAAGCAGACGGCGCTGGTCGGCTCGACCCGCTACGATCAGGTGACCGGCCTGCCGGTGTTCGTGCCCCCCGGCTCGACGCGCGACTTCACGCTCGGCACCTACGGTTTCGATGTGTGGAACAATGCGCGGTTCGACACCGGGGCCTGGCGGCACACGCTGACGGTCGGCGGCGATTGGGTCGAGGATGACGCGGAGACGATCGACGCTCTGGGCGGCGCCGGCGTCTACAACCCGTCCGGCACCCGGTCGGTCTACGGCGCCTACATCCAGGACAAGGTGGAGTTCTCGAACTGGCTCGAGATCATCGGCGCGCTGCGCTGGGACGGCTACAAGCTTGACGGCACCGGGCCGAGCACAGGCGTGTCGAGCAGCGGCGACCGTGTCTCGCCGCGTCTGTCGGTCGGCGTCAAGCCGTTCGAGGACTCGTTCCTGGCCGGCACCCAGCTCTACGGCACCTATGCCGAGGGCTATCGTTCGCCGAGCATCATCGAAACGTTGATGACCGGCCTGCATCCTGCCGGTGTGGCCTTCCCGTTCCTGCCCAACCCGAACCTCATACCGGAAACGGCGAAAACATGGGAGATCGGCCTCAATTACGCGCGCGACAACATCCTCAATCCGGGTGACGGGTTCCGCGCCAAGGCATCCTGGTTCCACAACGACGTCGACAACTATATCGGGCTGGTCTACCTGTCGCCGTTCGTGCCCGGCAGCGGCTGTCCGTTCGTTCCGCTGCCCTGGGCGATCCCGATCTGTGCCCAGTACCAGAACATCGACAAGGTCGAGATCGAGGGTTTCGAGCTCGAGGCGCTCTACGACACGGGCTGGATGTTCACCGGCGTGCAGCTGGCCAGCATCCAGGGCCAGGACATGAGCGGTGGCACGCCGACCCCGTTGTGGTCGATCCCGCCGAACCAGGTCACCGGTCGCCTCGGCTTCCGCGCGCTCGACCAGAAGCTCGTGTTCGGCGCGGAGGCCCAGATGGTGATGCCCTACGACAACCTCGCCTTCGTGCCAGGGGCTCCGTTCCGGCCGTCGATCATCGATGGCTACACGCTGGTCAACCTGTTCGCCTCCTATGAGCCGAACGACAACCTTCGCTTCGATATCAGGCTCGAGAACCTCTTCGACACGACCTACGGCAACTACCTGAACGTCGCGTCCGGTTCGCCGATCTTCCAGCCCGGCTTCAACGCCAAGTTCGCCGCGACGCTGCGCTTCGGGGTCGTCGGCGAGCAGGTCGCCGAGGCCGAGGTCTACAAGCCCTGAGATCACGGAACCGGACCCCATGTCACGCAACACACACTCTCCGGACCAGGCCGTCCCGGTGTCGGGGGATGCGGGTGCGGCCGTCAGGCAGCGTGAAGTGACACGGGGTCCGTGGCCGGTCGCCGGGTCGGTACGGGCGCTCCTTCTCCTCCTCGCCTGCATCGGCCCGGCGGCTGCCGCCACAACCGACGAGCCGCGCGGACGGCTTGATCTCGAGCTCAACCGGCTCGAGGACATCGACGGCGGCTGTCGTCTGACGCTGATGTTCACCAATGGGCTCGATGTCAACATCGAGGCGATGTCTGTCGAGACCGTGCTGTTCGACGCCGAGGGGCGGGTGATCCGCTTCCTGCTGCTCAAGCCGCGGCCGCTGTCGTCCGGCCGTACGCGCGTCCAGCAATTCGACATCCGCGATCTCGCCTGCCCAGCCATCGCCCGGGTGCTGCTGAACGACGTGACGGATTGCGTCGGCGAGGGGCTCGACCCCGCGACCTGTCTCGCCGCGATCAACGTCACCAGCCGCGACGGGGTCGCCTTCGTCACGGCGGTAGCCGGTGACTGACCGGAGGAGAGCATGGACGAGACGACGGGCGGGTCGGCCGGCCTCGGTATGACGCCAGGGCCGGAGTCCCTGCCAGGTGGACCGGGCGATGTCGGCACGGCCGTCGGGGTCGCGCCGCACAGCGCGGCGGGAGACATTCTGACGAGCCTCGGCGACCTCCTCGATCTTGGCGGTCCGATCGTCGCGATCCTGCTGGCGTTGTCCGTGGTCGCGCTGACCATCGTCATCGCCAAGCTTCTCCAGTTCGCCCGGTTCGGGCGGCGCAATCGGCGCGCCTGCGCGCGGGCGGTCGGGATGTGGTGCCGGGGCAACATCGACACGGCGCGGCAGGAGATCGCGGCGCTCGGCGGTCCGATCGCAGGTGTGCTGAGGGTGGCCATGGACGGGCTGGCCGAGGCGCGCGACGCAGCGCATGTGCGCGAGCGCGTCGAGCAGGCCGCATCGCAGGCGCTGGCAGCGTCGCGATCCTATCTGCGTGGTCTCGAGGCGATCGCGCAGGCGGCGCCGCTGCTCGGCCTGCTCGGCACGGTGATCGGCATGATTGACGCCTTCAAGGTTCTGGAGGCAAGCGGTGGCGACGTCGATCCGGCGGGGCTGGCGGGCGGCATCTGGGTGGCGCTGCTGACAACCGCGGTCGGTCTCGGGGTCGCGATCCCGATCTCCTTCGTGCTGCACTGGTTCGATGCGCGTGTCGACGTCGAACGCCAGGAGCTGGAGCGGCTGGCCACGGCGGTGCTCACCCATCCGCCGCGTCCGGCCCCGCCACGCGAGGCCGATCCCGTGCCGATCAGGCCGATGGGGGCCAGGATCCATGCGGGTTGAGGCTGCCGGGCCGAAGCGCCGGGGTACAGGGCTGACGGCGCTGATCGACGTGGTCTTCCTGTTGCTGCTGTTCTTCATGCTCGCCTCGACCTTCTCGCGCTTCGCGATCGTGGAGGTTGCGCTTGGCGGGCGCGCGGGCGTTGCACCGGCCGCGGATGTCGTCGCGGTGCTTCTCGGCGTCGATGGCGAGGGCAATCTGCACGTCAACGGTGCCCGCGTCGGGCCGGAGGCGCTTGCGGAGGCGTTGCGCGCGGCGACAGGAGGCGAGCCGGCCCGAATTCTGGTCCGGCCGGTCGCCGGGGCGAGTGTGCAGGACATCGTGCGGGCGCTGGAGCGCGCCAGGTCTGCTGGCGTGGGCGACGTTATCCTGGTGCGGTGAGGCGGCGCATGCGGCTTGTCAGCACTCCACGTCCGCGCAGCGACGACGGCGTCGTGCCGCTGATCAACGTCGTCTTCCTGTTGCTGATCTTCTTCCTGATTGCCGGGACGCTCATGCCCCGCGCCGACTTCCGGGTCGACTTCGCCCGCACCGCCGAGAGCCCGGCGAGCCGGCCACCAGCCGACGCGATCTATGTCTCGCAGGCGGGCTTCGTCTCCTGGCGCGGTCAAGCCCTGTCACCCGACCGGCTCGGCGAGGCGGTGGCCGCCGATCCTGCGCTGGACCGGTCGGCACCACTGCCGGTGGTGCTCGACCGGGCCTTGCCGGCCGGGGACCTCTCCGCGATTCTCGCCGCGCTCGCCGGTGCCGGCGTTCAGCAGGTGCGGCTCGTGACCCGGCGCGAGGCCGGCCGATGATCAGCGCCCGGCAATGGATCGTCGCTGCCGTGCTGGCGATCGGCCTGCACGCCGCGCTGTTCGGCCTGGCGATGCCCTCGCAGGAGCTGGCGATGGAACGCTCGGCCGGGCGCGCGGGGGCGGTCTGGGGCCTGCCGATGGCCTCGATCGCCGACATGCTTGACCCGGAGGATATGGCACAGGCGGCTGCCGACCCCGGCGAGACCGCCGAAATCGATCCAATCGAACCGACGGCGGCGCAGCCCGTCGCGCCGACTGCGGCCGAGACGGTGTCGGAACCCGCCGAGCCGACCGAGCCGGTGAGCGCACTCGCCGCCACGGCAGGACCTGTCAGCCCGGCAAACGCGGCGGAGCCGCTCACGCCGCAGGTCGCAGCCACCGAGCCCGAGGACGCCGTTGCCGTCGATGCCTGGGACGGCGGGCTCGCGGTGGCCGAGCCGGTCGCCGACGTCGAGACGGCGGCAAGCGAGCCGGCCGAGCGGTCCACTGTGACGCTGACGCCGGTGGCCGACGCGGACGCCATCGCTGCGCGCGACGAGGTGCCCGTGCCGATGGCGCGCCCTGCGGATGTGCCGCGCGTCGAGACGACACCGGCAAGACCGCGGGCAGCACCCGCGCCGCAGCGCGTTGCGAAGCAGGCTGAGCCCCGTCCGGTGCAGACCCGACCGGCAGGCCGGCAGCAGCCCGCGACGGGCCAGAGCGGCAGCCGGCCGGGTACCCGTAGCAGCGCAGCACCGGCTGGCGAGCAGGTCGGCAGCGGCGGCACCCCCGCGGCGGACGGCGGGCGCGCCATCCTGTCGTCCTATGCAGGCCGGGTCGCCGCCCACTTGCAGCGGTTCAAGCGCTACCCCGACGCGGCGGCCCGCCAGCGGCTTTCCGGCACCGCCGTCGTCACCTTCACGCTCGCGGCCGACGGGCGGGTGCGGGCCAGCAAGCTCGCGCGCCGGTCCGGGCAGGCGGTGTTCGACCAGGAGGTGCTGGCGATGGTCCAGCGCGCGTCGCCATTCCCGCCGATTCCCGTCGAGAGCGGTCGGTCGGTCTACACCTTTACCGTGCCCGTGCACTTCAAGCCGCGCTGACGCGCACCAGATATCCCATCATCAAGGAGAGGGACTGACGATGTTTCTGGCAATGAACCGCTTCAAGGTCGCCAAGGGGTCGGAGGCCGATTTCGAGGAGATCTGGCGCAGCCGCGACAGCCATCTGAACGCTGTTCCCGGGTTCGTGGAGTTTCACCTCCTCAAGGGACCGGAGCGCGAGGATCACACGCTCTATGCCTCGCACACCATCTGGCGCACCAAGGCCGACTTCGAGAACTGGACGAAGTCGGAAGCCTTCCGCATGGCGCACCGCAACGCCGGACAGTCGAAGGTGCTCTATCTCGGCCATCCCGAATTCGAGGGCTTCGAGCCGGTGATCGAACTGGTGAAGTCGCCCGCCGCCGCCTGACGCATCGGCCGTGCGGCGCCGTGCCGTCGCCATGCACCGCAGCGGTGTCCGGGTGGCACCCGGACGCTGTCGCGGACAGACATGACGTGGCCGCCGCAGCAGACGCGGGCAGGCGTTGTGCTCCTGTCCGTGCTGCCGAGCGAGCCCGCTTCGGTCGACGCGCCGTCGGCTTGGTGTCTTGGCGCGCCGCGCAGCGGGTTGCTGGTCGGATACGTCACGGCCAGCGACACGGTGGTCGCGGCCGCCGTCGTGGCTATGGCGGAGGAGTTCGATACGGCTGCCGCTCAGGCCGGGACCGAGGCTGCGAGGTAGTCCACCGCCGCCTGCACGGCTCCCTGACCGTGCGGGATGTCCAGCGCCTTCAGCCCCATGTCGATCGCACCCAGCATGCCGAACAGCATCGGCGCGTTGCAGTAGCCCATATGGGCGATGCGTAGCGCCTTGCCCTTCAGCTCGCCGATGCCGCCGCCGACAGTGACGTTGCATTTCTCCAGGCAGTAGTCGAGCAACGCCGGCTGGCTGTAAGCCTCGCCGATCAGTACGGTGGTGATCGACGGCGAGCGGGCGGACGCGTCGCGGATGTTGAACTCGAGCGCGCCGCCCTGCGCCCACACCGAGACCGCGCGGCGGGTCGCCTCGGCGAGCAGGGCGTGACGCTTCCAGGCATTCTCCAACCCCTCGGAGAGCAGCATGTCGAGCGCCTTGCGCAGGCCGAACAGCAGGTGCTCGGGCGGCGTACCGCAGTACTTCTGGTAGTGCAGGGCGCCCTCGCGGGCAGTCCAGTCCCAGTACAGCGTGCGCAGGTCCGCGGCCTTGTGGGCGGCGAGCGCCTTGTCGCTGACGCCGAGGAAGGCAAGACCTGGCGGCGTCATCAGACCCTTCTGGGCGGCGGCGACGCAGACATCGACCCGCCAGGCATCCATCTCGAAGGGCATGCAGGCGAGCGAGGCGATGGTGTCGACCAGGAACAGGGCATCGTGACCCGCCGCGTCGATGGCGGCGCGGATCGCCGGAATGTCATTGACCACGCCGGAAGCCGTGTCGATCTGGACAACGAGCACGGCCTTGATCGTGCGTCCGGTGTCGGCCCTGAGGCGGGCCTCGACCTTCGCCGGATCGACGGGGTCACGCCAGGTGCCCTCCAGTGTCTCGATGCGGACACCGAGCATGCGCGCCATCTCGCCCCAGTTGTGGGCGAAGCGGCCGCTTTCCAGAACCAGCACGGTGTCGCCGCGCGACAGCACGTTGGTAAGCGCCGCCTCCCAGCCGCCATGCCCGTTGGAGGCATAGATGTAGGTCCGCCCGACAGTGCGCATGACGGTGCGCAGATCGGCCAGCAGGCTGTCGGTGATGCCGACGAGCTCGCCCGTATAGATCTGGATGGCCGGACGATGCATCGCCCCCAGCACCTCGTCGGGGATCGTGGTGGGGCCGGGGATGCCGAGAATGTCCCGGCCGGTGCGGACGGTCATGGTCTGTCTTCCTGCGGAATATGCGGCGGGCCGCCGGCACGGCGGACCGGGCGGCCGGGCGCCGGCCGCAGCCGGTGCTTATCTCCGGTGCGCGGTGCCGTGGTCAAGGGCACCGCCTTTTTGATCGGCGTTTCCCGGTGGCTGGTCTGTCCGCGGGGCGCCTCATGCAGCCATCCTGCGCAGAACAAGAACGCCGTGTGCGGAGGAGACCATGCGCGTTCAAGTCGGCATCATAGGGGCAGGACCGGCTGGTCTCCTGCTGTCGCACCTCCTGCATCTCGAGGGCATCGGTTCGGTCGTGCTGGAAGCGCGCAGCCGCGACTACGTGGAAAGCCGCATTCGCGCCGGCGTTCTGGAGCAGGGCACGGTCGACCTGCTCACGCAAAGCGGCCTCGGCGCGCGCATGGCGCAGATCGGTCTTCTCCATCGAGGCATCGAGCTCCGGTTCCGTGGCGAGCGGCACCGGATCGACTTCCCGTCGCTCACCGAGGGCAAGTCGGTGATGGTCTATGCTCAGCACGAGGTCGTGAAGGATCTGATCGCCGCGCGTCTGGCGGCCGGCGGCGATCTGCGCTTCGAGGCGAAGGTCGACGGTCTCGATGGCATCGACACGGCCGCACCGTCGATCCGCTACACGCAGCACGGCGCGGCGAAGATTCTCGACTGCCAGGTGGTCGTCGCCTGCGACGGCTTCCACGGCATCGGCCGCACGGCGATCCCCAGCGAGCGGCTCAGGGTCTACGAGCGCGTCTATCCGTTTGGCTGGCTCGGCATCCTGGCGGAGGCGCCGCCGTCGTCGGACGAACTCATCTATGCGCGCCACGACGAGGGCTTCGCCCTGTTCTCGATGCGCTCGCCGACCGTGAGCCGGCTCTACCTGCAGTGCCCGGCGGATGTCGACCTCGGCGACTGGCCTGACGCGCGGATCTGGGATGAGCTGGAGCGGCGTGCCGAAATTCCCGGCGGATGGCCGCTGGCGCGCGGACCCGTGCTCCAGAAGGGCGTTACTCCGCTCAGGAGCTTTGTCGCCGAGCCGATGCAGCACGGCCGGCTGTTCCTGGCCGGGGATGCCGCGCACATCGTCCCGCCGACCGGGGCGAAGGGCCTCAACCTCGCCGCCGCCGACGTCCGGACCCTGTCGCGCGCGCTCGTGCGCTGGTTCCGGACGGGCAACGAGGATCTGCTGGAGGCCTATTCGGCCACTGCATTGAGGCGCGTCTGGCAGGCGGAGCGCTTCTCCTGGTGGATGACGTCGCTCCTGCACCGCTTCGACGAAACGGGACCGTTCGGCCAGAGGATCCAACTTGCCGAGCTCGACTACGTGACCAGTTCGCAGGCCGCGATGCGGACGCTTGCCGAGAATTATGTCGGCCTGCCATTCGCCGACTGAAGAGTCTCGCCGTTGGCCGGCAGCAGGATCGAGAAGGTGCTGCCCCGGCCCGGACCCGGGCTCTCGGCAGTGATGCGGCCGCCATGCAGTTCCACGATGCGCTTGGCGATCGACAGGCCGAGCCCTGTCGAGGATTCGCCGCCGGTCGGCTTGGCGGACAGGCGCTGGAAGCGGCCGAACAGTCGGCCCATGTCCTCGCCGGTCAGTCCCGGGCCGGTATCGCGGACGCGGATCGTGACCGCGCCGTCGCCAGTGTCCGCTTCGATCCTCACGTTGCCGCCCGGCTCGGTGTACTTGACCGCGTTCGACACCAGATTGTCGATCGCCTCGCGCAGGCGGTCGACATCCGCCTCGATGCGCATGGCTGGCGCGCAGGCGACCTCGAGGACCTGATCCTTGCGGGCGGCGAGTGTCCGGTTGGCCTCGGAGACCTCCTCGATCAGCGCAGTGACATCGACGGGCTGGCGGCGGATCGAGATATCGTCGGCGTCGTTCATGGCCTCGACGATCAGCCCCTCGACCATCTGCGTCATCCGCCTGGCGGCGATCGAGATCTGTTCGACCTGGTTGCAGGTGCTGTCGAGCGGGAACGGAGTGCGGCGGACCTGTTCGGCCAGCATGTCGGCGCGGCCGAGAATGACGGAAAGTGGATTCTTCAGGTCGTGCGCGACGATCCCGAGGATCTCGTTCTTCAGCGCGTTGGCACGTTTCAGGTCGGCCGTGCGCTGGGCGACCCGTTCCTCGAGGCGCGCGTTGGCCTCCTGCAACTGCTCGTAGAGGATCACATTGTCGAAGGCCACCGACAGGCGCGAACAGAACACCTCGACCAGCGCCCGGTCGGTTTCGGAGAGCTGCTTGTCGGCCTCGAGCAGGACGATCACCTCGCGACCCGACTGGGTCTCCAGGTAGATGACCGAGCGCCGGCCCTCGAACTCGTTGCAGCGCCGCTCGAAGGCCGCATCGACCAGTCGGCGCAGATCCTCGTCCAGCCGCTCCGTCGAGGCGGCTCCGGCAAGGCTGCTGTAGCAGCCCGAACCGGCCAGCACGGAGATGGTGCTGTTGCCGGCGCGGATGCTCTCGCGCAGCACCAGGATACCGGCGCAGGATACGTTGAGCAGCGAGGCCAGCTGCGTCAGCACGCCCTCGGCAAGCCGCTGCATCGAGCGGAAGTCGAACAGTGTCGAGGCCGCCTCGATGATGATCTCCAGCCCGCGCCGGGTCTCGACCATGCGCTGAAGCTGCTGATAGCTCCTCAGTGCGGCGGTCAGGGTGGTGAACAGCTTGTCGGCGGTCAGCTCGGTCTTTGCCTTGTAGTCGTTGATGTCGTAGTCGACGATGACCCGCCGCTCCGGCGCCTGGCCGGGCTGTCCGGTGCGCAGGATGATGCGTACGGTTTCGTTCCTGAGCTCCTTGCGCAGGTAATCCACCAGTTCGAGCCCGGCGGTGTCGCTCTCCATCACCACGTCGAGCAGCACCACCGCCGTGTCCGGATTGGTGCGCAGGAGATCGCGCCCCTCCGCCGCCGAGTGGGCAGACAGGATCTCGAGTCCCTGGCCGTTCAGCTCGTAGTCGTAGAGGGCGAAGCGGGTACCGTCGTGGACGGCAGGATCGTCGTCGATTACCACCACCTTCCACCTGCCGGCAAACGCTGGCGGGGCCGCGTCGCGGTCGTCTTCCAGGAGCGTCAGGAAATCGTCGTCGTCGGTCATCGCGCGCGTCCGTCGGTCATGCGGTCCCATGCGTCGCCGGGCTGTCCTCGTTGGGAGCGACCAGCGGAAGAGTGATCCTGAAACACGTCCCGCGCCCGGGCTCCGACGCCAGCACGATTCGGCCGCCGAGCCTCTGCGTGACGAGATTATAGACGATATGCAGTCCGAGCCCAGTTCCGCCGCTGCCGCGGCGGGTCGTGAAGAAGGGATCGAAGGCGCGGGCTGCCACATCCGGCTCCATGCCGCAACCGTCGTCAGAAAAGCAGATCTCGACCATGTCGGCGCCGCTGCGACGCGCCGCGATGGCGATGCGCCCCGCCGCGCCATCCGGAAAGGCGTGGATCATGGCGTTCAGGAACAGGTTGGTGACGACCTGTCCGTAAGGACCGGGATAGCTGTCGAGCGGGATGCCGTCCGGGATGTCCGTCTTGACGGTCACCGGCAGCTTCTTCAAGCCGGGACGAAGGCTCGCGAGGATCTGCTCGGTCGCCTCGCGCAGATCGACAGTACGCCGTTCGGTCTGGCTGCGGTCGACTGCGACCTGCTTGAACGACTGGATCAGATCGCCGGCCCGGTGCAGATTGGCCACGAGCTGTGTGGCCGCCTCCCCGACACCGGCAACGAAGTCGCTGAGCTGCGAGCGACGGAGCTGGCCGGTGGCGAGCTCGGCGGCGAAGGCGTCGACGCGGCGCTGCAGGGTGGAGGCAACGGTCAGGCTGATGCCGACGGGATTGTTGACCTCGTGCGCGACGCCGGCCACCAGCCCGCCGAGGGCGGCGAGCTTCTCGGCGTCGATGAGGTTGCGCTGGGTGTGGCGCAGCTCGGCGAGCGCGTTCTCGGCGCGCTCCTTGGCCCTGATCACCTCTTCCTCCGCCCTGCGCCTGGCGATGGCGTTCTCGCGAAACACCTCTATGGCGATCGCCATGTCACCGATCTCGTCGTCGCCGACAAAATCGCCGAGGCGGTGGTCGTAGTTGCCTGCGGCAATCTCGCGCATGGCGATCATCAGGTCGTAGAGCGGCACGACGAGGCTGCGGGCGATCGCCAGGCTGAACAGCACGATCAGCCCGATGAAGACGACCGTCACCGCGATCATGCGACGATAGACGCCGCTGAGCGCCTCATCGAATCGCGTCTGGGCGGCGGCTTCGCGCCGGGAGGCGATCTGCAGCATGTCGGCGATGGCGCGTTCCATGCGTGCCTGATTGCCGTCGATCACATCCTGCAGCAGGCGCGCCTGGGTGGCGAAGCTGTCTTCCAGCCGGCGCAACCCGCGACTGACCGTGGCGGCGCGATCCATGAGCGTCGTCAACACCTGGCGCTGCAGATCCGTTTCTGCGAGATCGAGCATCACCGGCACCGTCCGCTCGATGCTTTCGACATTGCGCCGGGCATCGGCCGCCGCGTCCGGCGCGAGCGAGAGATAGTAGGCGTTGGCCGCCACCAGCATCGCCGACAACGCTTCGCGGGATTTGGCCAGCGCCGGCCAGATCGGCGGGCCGCCGGTGCGGGTCGAGCTGTCGATGATCGAATACAATCCGGCCATCTCGCTCGCCGGCGTCAGCACCTCCTGCTCGTAGATCGTCGTGATCGCGGTACGCACGTCGCGCAGCTCCTCGAATCCGCCGAGGAAGGAGTCGATGGCCTGCTTGAGGTCGTCGGCCGGGCTGGCGAGCGCCGGATCGGCCATCGCCGCGGCATCGAGCGCGCCGAGTAGCGCCGCACGCCCCTGCTCGATCTCGGCCAGCACGGTGGGGCGCGGTTGGTTGAAATGGCGGTGGATCAGGGTCTGCAGGCGTCCGGTCTGGGTCTCGATGACGATCAGCTGGCGGTCCGTGTGCTTGGCGGCCTCGAGTTCGCTCCAGGCGCCGCCGACCACCCTCCCGCCGTCCCAGACCAGCAGGCCGAACACGACGACGATGGCCGAATTGACCACGGCCAGCGCCAGGATGCGCCGTCGAATCGGCCAGGAGCGGAACAGATGTTCGAGCCCCAGTGTCCAGGAACGTCCGGGCGGCCGCCGGTTGCGATCAAGGGCGGGACTGGTCACGCCGGCCTACCGCACCGACCGGATCCGTTCGACGAGATCGCGCATGCGTTCATCGGTCAGCCTGCGGTCGCAGAGCGGCTGCAGCACGGCTGCGAATGGCTCGCGGTCGTTCGTGTCGATGATGGTCAGGCCGGGATCCCAGGCCTCGCGCTCGGCCTCGCTGGCCTTCCAGAGCGCGCGCATGTAGGTGGCCGATTCGCGGGCGGTCCCGCGGAATATCCGCCGGTCATCGTCCGACAGGCCGTCCCATGCCGTCTGCGACATCACCAGGATGTCCGGGCTCATCGCGTGCCGAGTCAGCGTGTCGAGCGGCGCCAGTCTGTGGTGGCCGGTGCCGACACAGCAGGGCCAGTTGTTCTCCGCCCCGTCGATCAGGCGGGCGCCGAGCGCGGTCGCCATCTGCCCAAACGGGAGCACCACCGGCTCGGCATCGAGCGCGGCGATCATTCGCATACACTGCCACGGCGACATCGAACGACCCCTTCAGCCATGCATCGGACCCTGCCGGTCGCGCAGGTCGGGCCGCGCATAGTAATCCGTGGCTGGACGCTCCGCCATCGGATGCGGTTCCGCCGCATCAACCTCCAGGGCGGAGCGTTTCCGCTCGTGCAATTCCATGTGGACGGCCGAACGCGCTTCTATAATATCGCCCCGGTCGGGCCCTTTCCTGCGGCGAACCACGACACGTGCCAGAGAACGCACATATTCTTGTCGTCGACGACGATGTCGACGTTCGCGAGATGGTCCGCGACTATCTGGCCGCCCATGATTTCATCGTCTCGACCGCCGAGGGCGGCATCGCCATGCGGGAGATACTGGCCGAGCGACCGGTCAACCTGGTGGTCATGGACATGAGGATGCCCGGCGAGGACGGCATCACGCTGGTGCGCTATCTGCGCGAGCGTGGACCGGTTGGCATCATCATGCTGACCGCCAGCGCCGAGGTGATCGACAGGGTCGTCGGCCTCGAGGTCGGCGCAGACGACTATCTCACGAAGCCGTTTGATCCGCGCGAACTGCTCGCCCGCGTGCGCAGCCTGCTGCGGCGCATGTCGGCCGCGGGCGGCACGGAAACCGAAGCGGCGGCGGCGACGATGGGCCACGAGGTGGTGATGGGCCGCTGCATCCTCAACCTGGAGACCCGGCGGCTCTATGACCGGCAGGGCCAGGACGTGGCGATGACGGCGATGGAGTTCGATCTCCTCAAGGCCTTCGCCGAACGGCCGAACCGGGTACTGTCGCGTGATCAGCTCCTCGATCTGGCGCACAACCGCGACATGGAAGCGTTCGACCGGTCGATCGACATCCGCATCATGCGGCTGAGGCGCAAGCTCGAGGCCGATCCGCAGAAGCCCGAGGTGCTCAAGACCGTTCGCGGCCTCGGCTACATGTTCGTGCCTGCCGGCAAGGCACGCACCGCGAAGGCCGAGGATTGAAACGGCGACCCTGCCGTCGATCCGCCAATCCGAGAGGGCACGAAGCACGGCCGTTCCGCGTCGTCGCTCTGTCGTGTCCGTCATCGCGGCCGACCCGCCATGGTCTGATCCGCAAGCCAAACCGCCGCCTGCCGGGAGGTCAGCACCGGCAGACGGCGGGGGACGACAAGCCGAGGTGGAGCGGCTCGTGACTGTCCGGGGCGCTCAGGTCACAGGACGACGACTGTCGTGCCGATGCTGACGCGCTCGTAGAGGTCGACCACGTCCTCGTTCAGCATGCGGATGCAGCCGGAGGAAATCGCCTGGCCGATCGATCCGGGATCGTTCGAGCCGTGAATGCGGTAGAGGGTCGAGCCCAGATACATGGCACGGGCGCCCAGCGGATTGTCGATGCCGCCCGGCATGTGGCGCGGCAGATCGGGCTGGCGCTGCAGCATCTCCGGCGGTGGCGTCCAGTCCGGCCACTCGCGCTTCTGGGACACCTTGTGCGTGCCACGCCATTCGAAGCCCGGGCGGGCGACGCCAATGCCGTAGCGCAGCGCCAAACCGTTGCCGAGGATATAGTAGAGGCGGCGCTCGGTGGTATTGACGACGATCGTGCCGGGCGCAAAGGGGCCGTGGTAGTCGACCACCTCGCGGCGGATCTGCGGGATCTCCTGCTCGACGAACCGGTTCGGTGCATGCAGCTCGCGGCCGGTCAACGGATCGTACTGGATGCTGGCGTCGGCCGGTGAGCCGAGCGTCAGGAGAGCGGCCGCGGCGGCGGCAGCGAGAGCGACAGCCTTCATTGTTGCCTCCACTGGAATACAGCACGGGCTGTTGATCAACCCGCGGCGGATGAAGCCCGGTTCAGCGCTGCGCCAAGACCGTCGAGCTTCTGGAAACGATCGAGCTACTTCCGTCCTCGGCGATCGCGACGGTGCGGACCGGTCGGTCGGCGGCCACGTCGTCGCTGACGGTCAGGCAGTGGCGGGGAACGTTCGGCCAGGTGACGTCGGCACAGCTGCGTTCCACCATGTCGAGCCGGTCGCCCTTCGGAGTCGACACCGGCGCGACACGGGCCGCTCCGCTCCGCTCGGCTTCCAGCGCGCCGCGCAGGTCCGAGCTGGAGCTGAAGGCGGGATGGCGATCCTGAAGCTTCACGTAGTCCACGCCGACGGCTTGTCCGCTCTGGGACGGCTGGGCCAGAGCGACGATCCCCGTTGCGGCGATGGCCGACAGAACGATCATCGTGCGGGTGGCAAACATGACGGTCTCCACTGGTGTCGCCCTCTGCATTGGCGGGCGTCTCGTTCCTGATGACACCATAGGTAACGCACGTCCTTTTCGAACGTTTCACCAGAGACCGGGATTTTCGTTTCAATGATTTCATGACGCCGGAATGGCACGCGACTGTAATCATCGTTACAGGCGCGCCGCCAGGATGGGATGCAGGAATGGTCGGCGCCGCAGGGGGGGCAGCTCTCCGGCGCCAAGTGCCTGACCGCATGAGCGGAAGTCCGCCGCGCCGGCTCGTCGGGTCAACGTGCGCAGCGGCAGCGAGGTTCCCGTCGGCCGCCCGCTCAGCCGTGGCGGATCCAGGCGGACTTCGTCTGGGTGTAGGAGACGACGCTTTCGAAACACTTGTCGCGCGCGTTGCCGGACTGCTTCCAGCCGCCGAATGGCTGGGTCATGTCGCCCTCGTCGAAGCAGTTGACCCACACCACGCCTGCCTCGATCTCCTTCACCAGCCGCAGCGCCGTGTCGAGATTGGAGGTCCACACTCCCGCCGCCAACCCGTAGACGGTGTCGTTGGCGACGCGGATCGCCTCGTCGAGGCCATCGACCGGGATCACCGCGCCGACAGGGCCGAAGATCTCCTCGCGCGCGATGGTCATGCCGTTCGCCGCGTCGGCGAACAGGGTCGGATTGACATAGGCGCCGGGCGAGGGCGGCACATCGCCGCCGAATACCAGCCGCGCGCCCTCCCGACGCCCGGCCTCGATGTAGTTCATCACCCGGCGGCGGTGCTCGACGGTCACCAGCGGGCCCATCCGGGTCGACGGATCGAGCGGGTCGCCGGGGATGAAGCTGGTCTCGGCGGTCTTGCGGAACAGGTCGATGAAATCGCCTGCGATCCTCCGGTCGACGATCATCCGCGAACCGGCGTTGCAGACCTCTCCCTGGTTGCCGAAGATGCCGCAGGCGGCGGCGGTGGCGGCGCGCTCGAGGTCGCTGACATCGGCGAGAACGATCTGCGGGCTCTTTCCGCCGCATTCCAGCGCCACCTGCTTCATGTTGGACTGGCCGGAATACTGCAGGATCAGCTTGCCGACCTCGGTCGAGCCGGTAAACGAGATCTTGGCGACGTCGGGGTGCAGGGCGAGCGCCTTGCCGGCGGTCTCGCCCAGCCCGTTGACGACGTTGAACACACCGGGCGGGCCGCCGGCGGCGACGAACAGCTCGGCGAGGCGAATGCACGAGAGCGGTGCCTGCTCGGCCGGCTTCAGCACCACCGTGTTGCCGGCGGCCAGCGCCGGGGCGATCTTCCAGACAGCCATCAGCAACGGGTAGTTCCACGGCGAGATGCAGCCGACGACGCCGAACGGCTGGCGCAGCACGCAATGCAGGACGTTGGGCTCCGTCGCCGTCACCTTGCCGTCGATCTTGTCGATGCACTCGGCCATGAAACGGACGGTCTTGACCACCTCCGGCAGATCGACGGAGACCATGTCGGCGATCGGCTTGCCCATGTCGAGCGTGTCGAGCAGCGCCAGCATGCCGGCCTGTTCCTCGATCAGGTCGGCGAAGCGGTAGAGGATGTCCATGCGGGCGCGGGGAGCGAGCTTCGACCAGCGCCCGTCGCGGAAGGCCCGCCTCGCCGCCGACACGGCCCTGTCGATATCGGCACCGGTGCCCTCGGCCATGTCGGCGAGCACCTCGCCGGTGGCCGGATTGACGGTCGCAAAGCGCCCGCCGTCGAGCGCATCGACATAATCGCCGTCGATGAACAGCCGCGTCTCGAGCTGCAGACCCTCAGCGAGGGAGACCCATTCCGCCTTGTCGAGATCGGGCAGCCTTGAAAGGTGCATGGGTACCTCCGGCCTGTCGTCCATCCTCGTTGCGTCATCCCGGACGGCCTCGGGGCGGATCCGGGATCGCGCCGCACTGACCCTCTGCTGCGGTCCTATCCCGGCTCGCGCTTCACTTGCCCGGGATGACCGCAGCCGTCGCTGTGTTGCCGTCAGTCCGCGCCACGACCAGCGCATCGACCGCGATGCAGCCTTGCGGCAGGGCCATCAGCGGGTTGACATCGATCGATTGTACATGGTCGCCCAGCGCATCGGCCAGCACCGAGAAGCGCGCGGCGGCCTCGCACAGGGCGTCGATGTCGCTCGCCGGTGCACCGCGAACCCCGTCGAGAAGCGGGCGCAGCTGCAGGCGATCGATCAGGCGGCGGGCCTCGGCGGCGTCGAAGGGTGGCTTGGCGAACACCACATCCCGCAGAACCTCGGCATGTATGCCGCCGAAGCCGAGCAGCACGACCGGGCCGAAATCCGCATCGCGGCTCATGCCGAGCAGCATCTCGACGCGTGCACCCTCGACCATGCGGGCGATCAGCACCTGCGGTCCGAGCCGGGCGGCAAGGTCGCGCCAGGCGTGCGCGACGGCCTCGGCCGAGGCGAGCCCGAGCACGACGCCGCCGACATCGGACTTGTGCGCGATGCCGGGCATGGCGGTCTTCAGCGCGACAGGATAGCCGATGCGGGCGGCGGCAGCGACCGCCTCGTCCGCGCTCGCGGCCAGGGCCGATGCGGCTGCGGGGATGCCGAAGTCGGCGAGCAGCGTCAGCGCATCGGCCTCGCCCAGGTGGATGTCGTGCGCGAGCCGGCCGCGCCAGCGCGCGACCACGGCCGGGTCGGCTGCGGGCAGAGCCATCGGTGGCCGCGCCAGGAAGTCCCTGCGGGCAAAGGCAAGCCGGCAGGCGGTGAGGAACGGCGGCAGATCGTCGAGGACCGGCGTTCCCGCGCGGGTCGCGGTCACCGCCTCGGGATCGGTTCCGCTGCCCTGGTGATTGGAGACGATGAAGACGGGTTTGCCGGTTTCTGCGCGCGCCTCACGGGCCAGCACGATGTTCTCCGGCGTGATCCTGCCGCCGATGCCCCGGTCGAGCACCAATGCGCCGATGGCGGTGTCGGGGTCGTGCATCAGCGCCTTGAAGCTCTCGAAGAAGTCGGACGGATAGTTGCGGCCCGTTCCCCAGCGGTCGAGCGGGTTGACCGGCTCGAGTCCGTAATCGAGCACCTCGGTCAGGCGTGCAACCGTCTCCGCTGCCAGGGTGGCGAAACGCACCCCATGGTCGTGGGCGAGGTCCGCCATCAGGCCCCGCTCGCCGCCGGAATCGTGGCTGGTGGCAAGCCCGCCCGGACCGATGTCGCGGGCAGCGGGCAGCACCATCATCGCGGCGGCCAGTTCATCGACCGAGCGCACCTCCGCGACCCCGTAGCGCTCGAACAGTGCGGTGTAGGCCGCATGGTCTCCGGCAATCGCGCCGGAATGGCTGATCGCCAGCCGGGCGCTCGTCTCGGTGCGGCCGACCTTGAGCGCCACCACCGGCACGTTGCGCGCCAGCGCCTTCGCCAGCGCCGCCTCGAAGCCGGTCGGATCGCGGGCTGTCTCCATGAACAGTCCGATCACCGTCGTCCAGGGCTGGTCGAGGGCGAAGTCGATGTAGTCGGCGAGCGTGGTGGTCAGCTCCTGTCCTGCCGACACGGCAAGCCCCAGGTCGATGCGTTCCTCCGAATCGACCAGCGCGGTGAACAGCGAACCGGAATGGGTGAGCAGCACCGCACCGCCAGGCCGATGGTTCGGCCGGGTCTCGAACCCGCAGACCCAGAGACGGTGGTGGAAGTTGTAGAACCCCATGCAGTTGCCGCCGCACAGGATGAGGCCTGCCTCGCGCGCGCGGTCGCGGATGCGCATCTTGAGGCCCGCATCGGCGGCCATCGCCAGCGGCGAGACGATGGTGGCGGCGCGTGCCCCGACGGCGATGGCTGCGGCGAGCCCTGCCTCGATCTGTTCGTCGCCGAGCGCGAAGACGACATGCTCCGGCGCTGCCGGAAGCTCCGCCAGCGCGGCAAAGCAGGGCACGCCCTCGATGTCGCGGTAGCGCGGGTTGACGCACCACAGGTCGCCCGCATAGCCGCCGCGCCGTACCTGGCGGACAAACATGTTGCCGACGCTCGGTACGCGTGCGCTCGCGCCCACGATCGCCACGGATGCCGGGCGCAGCAGCGGGTCGAGGCGGTGGGTGGCCATCGGCGCTTGCTTCATGGTGAACGATTGGCGTTGGTCAGCACCGGAACATTCCGTGCGTCCTTCCGGCCGGAGGCCAAACCCCAGGGGCGGTATCGGCGGGCGCCGACCCGGCGTGCTGGCGCCCTCCCGGTCCCGGTTCGACCTGATGGCGCTCCCGGACGACACAGGGGATGCAGCACCGCCACAGCCATCACATTGTCCCCGGCGGGGTTGCGGTGCGGCGCGGGTGGACGAAGAACGGCCGGTCGACGATGCGGGCGCGGACCATCAGCTTCTGGTAGGCGAGCTCGCGCATTGCGTAGATCTCGACCCACAGGTCGTCGGTCACGGTGTCACCGTAGGGTCGCTCCAGCGAGGCGATGGCTATGTTGCGCTTGGTCGTGGGGGACCAGGCGCCGGCGGTGATGTGGCCGACTTCCCGTCTGCCGCGATGATAGACCAGCGCATGATCGGCGGGGACGTTGCCGTCGATGTCGAGGCCGACCAAGCAGTAGCGCGACGCGCCCGTCGCCGCCTCCCGGGCAAGTGCGCGCCGGCCGTTGAAATGCCGCTGCTTGTCAAGCGCCACCAGCCGGCCGAGCCCGATCTCGTAGGGCGATCGCCGGCGGTCGGCGCGGATCGCGGTCTCGGCGGTGACGAAATCGGCATTGGCGACGATGAAGCCCGCCTCCAGCCGGGCGAGGTTCAGCGCCGCGTAACCGATGGCGGTGATGCCGTGGCGGCGCCCTGCCTCGACCAGCAGATCCCACAGCGCCAGCGCCTCCCCCGGCGCGACGAACAGTTCGTAGCCGAGATCGCCGGTGAAGCCGGTCCGGGAGATCGTCACCTCCAGCCCCGCGACGGCGACGCGGCGGATGTCGAACGGCTTCATGGTGTCGAGACCGGCGAAGCCGGCCGCGTTCAGCACGGCGAACGAAGTCGGCCCCTGCAGCGACAGGCCGGCGATCTCCTCGGTCACCTCGGCGATCTCGACCTCGAAGCCGATCGCCGAGTCGAGCAGCCAGTTCAGATGCCGCTCCTGGCAGCACAGTCGGAATTCGGTCGGCGAGAACCGGAACAGAGTGCCGTCGTCGAGCACCTTGCCCTCGTCGTCGCACCAGCAGGTGTACTGAACCCGTCCGGCCTTGAGCTTCGTGACGTCGCGGACGGTCAACCGATCGCAGAAGGCCTCGGCATCGGGGCCCTCGATCCGGTACTTGACCATCGGGGTGACGTCGAACAGGCTCGCCGCGTTGCGGATGGCAAAATACTCCTGTTCGGCGTCGCGGATCACCTGGGCCGCCTGATAGCCGGCCCAGGCATACCACTGCTGGGTCTGCGACAGGGTGGCGATGCGCGGATGAAACGGCGTCTGCCAGAGCGGCGTCAGGAAGTGATCGCGGGGCAGCGGGGTCGCGCGCGGGGTCATGCGATTCCACTCCCTGCGCCGGTGGAGGTTGGACGCGAATTCATTCCGTCTGCTCCAGGATGCGCCTGGCCGCATTGAGCCCGGCCGCGCCGATGATGCCGCCGCCGGGATGGCTGCCGGCGCCGCACAGCCAGAGACCGGCGACGGGGGTCAGGTACTGTGCCGCACCGGGAACGGGGCGCAGGAACAGCATCTGGTCCATCGACAGTTCGCCGTGGTGCCAGTGGCCGCCGGGCATGCGGTAGCGCCTCTCGATGTCGGCGGGCGTGAGCAGTTCGCGCGCGACGATCTGCTCGCGGAGGCCGGGGAAATGGGTCTCCAGCGTTGCGATCACCGTCTCGATGAAGGCGTCGCGGCGCGCGTCCCAGCCAGCCTTTGGCGCATGGGGGGCATAGATCGCGTTGATCGACAGGACATGCCGGCCGGCCGGCGCCAGGGTCGGGTCGCTCATCGTCGGAACGACGATCTCGAGAGCGGGCGACGCGGAGATCTCGCCGTACTTGGCCGGGTTGAAGGCGCTCTCGACATAGGCGAGCGATGGCGCGACGAGCAGGCGGCCGGCGAGGGCGGTGTCGCTCAGTCCGGCGGTCGCGGGCCTGCCGTCAAGGGCGAGATGCAGCCGGGCGACATTGCCGGCCATGCGGATGTGGCGCAGCCGGCGCACGAAGCCGGTGTCGAGATGGCGGGCACCGACCAGGTCGAGCAAGGTCGTGCGCGGATTGGCACCGGAGACGACCAGCGGCGCGGCGAGCCTCTCGCCCGAGGCGAGCACCACGCCGGTCGCACGGTCCGACTCGACCATGATGCGGACGACCTCGGCGCCGGTGCGGATCTCGACGCCGGCCGCCCGGGCAGCTCCTTCGACGGCGGCGACAATGCTCCCCATGCCACCCCTTGGCAGCGCCAACGCGCCCTGCCGGCCGTCGATCTCGCCGGCGAGCCGGTAGTAGAGCGTCATCAGCGAGTTCGGCGACATCGGGCCGAGATGGGTGCCGAGCACCGCGTCGAAGGCGACGGCACCCTTCAGCTTCTCGTCGGCGATCTCCTCGTTGAGGACATCGGCGACGTTCATCATCAGCATCCGCAGGAACTCGCGCATGTCGTCGCGGCCGAGCCGACGGATGCGAAGCCCCAGTCGGCCGAGCGCCATCACGTCCGCGCGCGAGCCGTTCCTGAGGCGCGGCGGCGTCTCGGTCAGCGCCGGGCGCAGCACGGCGGCAAAGCGCAGCAGCCTGTCGCGAAGGGCTGGCCACGCGGTGCGGTCGGCAGCGCAGATATCTCCTTCCAGAAACTCGCCGAAGGCACCGGTCAACGTCAGGTGGCGACCGTCTGCCGACAGGATGGTGGTGGGGATCGCGGCTGCGGCGAATTCGAGCCCGTGGCGCGTCAGATCGAGCGCGGCGATCACCTCAGGATGGAGCTGGTTGAGGATGTGGGCGACGTGGCTGACCCGGTATCCGGGCGCGAACTCGACAGTGCGCGCCGCCCCTCCGGTCGCCTCGGCCGCCTCCAGCAGCACGACCTTGCGGCCGGCCTTCGCCAGCAGCGCCGCGCAGACGAGCCCGTTGTGCCCGCCGCCGATGACGATGGCATCAGACGAACTGGTCATCGACGCCGTCCCATCGGCAATGCGCTGCCGGCGTGATCCCGGCTGCGGGCGAAGCCTGAGGCCCGGGATCGAAGCGCGGCGACGGCGGGGTGAGCGATCCCGGGTCGGCCGTAGGGCCGTTCGGCATGATGCGGGGCAGCGATCGCGGGCTGCCGTCCTCGCGCATTGGCGCTTCTAGAGCACCGCATAGGCGTCGCTCATGTGACTGCGGGGCGCCTTCAGGTCGCGCAGGATTTCAGCCGCCGCGTTGCGGCCGGGTGCGCCCATGACGCCGCCGCCCGGGTGCGTGGAGGAGCCGCACATGTAGAGGCCGCCGATCGGGGCGCGGTACTGGGCGTAACCGGGCACCGGGCGGTTGAACAGCAGCTGATCGAAGGTGAGCTCGCCCTGGAAGATGTTTCCCTCGGTGAGGCCGACCTCTTCCTCCAGTTCGCGCGGCGTGCGGATTTCGGCATGCAGGATCAGGTCGCGGAAGCCGGGCGAATAGTCGGCGATCTGGTCGATCACGGCCTTGCCGAAGGCATCACGGTCGGCATCGGTCCAGTCGCGGCCCTCCACCTTAGGTGGACAGTACTGCACGAAACAGCTCATGAAGTGCTTGCCCGGCGGGGTCATGGTCGGATCGAGCGTGGTCGGGATCATCATGTCGAGGAAGGGATCGGCCGACCAGCGGCCGGCCTTCCAGTCGTCGTAGGCACGCTCCATGCGCTCGACGGAGTCGGTGAAGTGCAGGTCGCCGCGCCAGGCCGGCGAGCCCTCCGGCAGGGCGGGAAAGTCGGGCAGGCCGTCGAGTGCGATGTTCACCTTGCCGGATGAGCCGCGGATCTTGAAGTTGCGAACCGCCTTGAGGAACGGGGCGGGAAGCTCCGCCTCGTCGACGAGCTTGAGAAACGTGCGCTTGACGTCGAGATTGGAAACGACGATGCGGGCCCGAATCTCCTCGCCGCTGTCGAGCACGATCCCGGCGGTGCGGCCGTTCTCGACCAGTACCTTGCTCACGCCCGCGCCGGTGCGTACCGTTCCGCCGGAGGCCTGGAATGATGCCGCAAGGGCGTTCGAGATCGCACCCATGCCGCCGCGCGCGAAGCCCCATGCGCCGATGGCGCCGTCGACCTCGCCCATGTAGTGGTGCAGCAGTACGTAGGCGGTGCCCGGCGACATCGGTCCGAGCGCCGTGCCGATGATGCCGGAAATGCAGAAGCTTGCCTTGACGACGTCGGTCTCGAAGTACTCATCCAGGAATTCCGCGATCGACATCGTCCAGAAGCGGATCGTGTCATACATCTCGGTCTCGGTGAGATCGTAGAACCTGCGCCCGAGATAGATGAGTTCCTGCACGTCGCCCGGCCGCAATGAGGTGGGGTCGGGCGGCGTGCGCATCAGCAACGGCCGGATGAACCGGCACTGGCGCAACACGTCGGCGGAATAGCGGTCATAGGCTTCCGCATCGCGCCGCGAGAAGCGGGCGATCTCGCGGCGATGGGCATCGTGGTTGCGGTAGTTGCCGAGAATGTCGCCGTCCCGGGTGAACACCGCACCGCCCTCGTAGGGGATGATCTGCAGTCCGTAGCGGGGCAGCTCCAGGTCGCGCATGATCTCGGGCCGAAGCAGGCTGCAGACATAGGAGCAGTTCGAATAGAGGAAGCCCGGATACAGCGAACGGCTGACTGCGGCGCCGCCGACCCAGTCGTTCTTCTCGACGACGAGCACGTCGAGCCCGGCCCGGGCGAGATAGCAGGCGCTCACCAGCCCGTTGTGACCCGCACCGACAACGATTGCGTCCCAGGTTTTCATGCCGGACTCGCAGACGATCGAGGCAGCCTGATCGATCGCATCGGCTAGTTCGCCGCGCGGTGCCTCGCGCGACCGGACAGCTCGGCGATCGTCCGGTCCACCGCGATCTCGAAGCCTCTCAGCGTGTCGGCGAGGCAGCTCTCATCATGCGCCTCGCAGATGAACCACGGTTCGCGCGAATCCGGTTCGCACAACACCCCCTCGTCGTGCAGGTGACGGGCCATCGTGTCGTAGAAGGTGTAGTCCGAGCTCTTCCAGTCGCGATAGTTCGTCGGCGGCGTCTCCGCGAAGAACAGCCCACCCATCGAGGGGTGTCCGGCGAAGGAATGGACGATGCCGCGGGCGTTGAGGATCTCGCTCATGCCGGCCTGCAGCCTGCGGCCATAGGCGGCGATCGTCTCCAGCGCCGGCGTCTCGTCGATGATCTGAAGCGTCTTCTCGGCCGCGGCCAGCGCAACGGAATGTGCGGTGTAGGTGCCGCCATGCGCGACGCCGTGGCCATACTGGCGCATGATGTCTTCGCGGCCGCCGATCGCGGCGATCTGGTAGCCGTTCGCCATCGCCTTGGCGAATGTGCACAGGTCGGCACGCACCCCCATCAGCTCCTGCACGCCGCCGCGGGCGACGCGGAAGCCGGACTTCACCTCGTCGATGATCAGCACGACTCCATAGCGATCGCACAGCTCGCGGACCGCCTTCACATAGGCGGGGTCGGCGGTGATGCCGCAGCAATTGCCCTGGATCGGCTCCATCAGCATCGCGGCGATCTCGCCGGCATGGGCCCGGAAGATGTCCTCCAGACGGTTGGCGTCGTTCATGGGTGCGACGTGGAGGAGCTGGCGCGTGATCTCCGGCACGCCCCTCGAGTAGGGCACGACCGGCGGTTCGGTGTTGCTGCCCGGATTCCAGCCATCGACGCCGAGCGTCCACAACGCCGCGTCGAACAGGCCATGATAGCCGCCTTCCAGCAGCACATAGCTGCTGCGGCCGGTGTAGGCGCGCGCCAGCCGCAGCGCGGCCATGACGGCTTCCGTGCCGGAATTGGAGAAACGGACCAACTCGGCGGCGGGAACCATCTTCGCGATGCGGGCGGCCACCGCATATTCGCGCTCGGTAGACAGGGCGAAGACGCCGCCGACCTCCATCCCCTGGCGCGCGGCCGCATCGACGCGGGGATCGGCATAGCCGAGGATCGCTGGCCCGTAGCCGAGCCGGTAATCGACATAGGCGTTGTCGTCGAGATCCCAGATGCGACCGCCCCGACCGCGCTTCACATAGATGGTGCGGTCTTCGCCCCAGTAGCGGAAATTGGACGCAACGCCGAGCGGCAGCCGGGTCAGTGCCTTGCGGAAATGGGCGTTTGACTTGTCGAGGGTGCGTCCCATGTCGGGGCCTCCGATCTCGTCCGTTCCGGGAGGCGGAAGGCCACCCGAGCGGGCCAAATCTCGCACGAAACGGGCGTTCCTGTCCATACTACTGAACAAACATTCAATCAGAAAATTGCTGAATGTTCATTCAGACCACTTGCGCCGGAGTGGTTTTGCGGTAGCATGGCCGGCGATCCGAAGGGCTTGGTCGAGATGTCGCTGAGCGAGTCGCCGGAGGGGTCCGGATATGCTGGCGGGCACGCCGCCCTGCTGCAGCTCCTGTGGGGGCAGGGGTTTCTGTCGCCGGGCGGGCCGGAGGAGGTCGAGCGCGTCCTGGACGGGCTCGACCTCGACGGCCGCAGGGTGCTCGACATCGGCTGCGGACTCGGCGGCATCGACCGCCTGATCGCGGAGCGCCATCGGGTCGTCGAGGTGGTGGGGATCGACGTCGAGGCGCCGCTGGTCGAGGAGGCGCGGCGAATGACCGCCGGTTCGCCGGTGGCGGAGAGGGTGCGGTTCATGTGTGTCCACCCCGGCCCGCTGCCGTTTCCCGGCGGGCGTTTCGACGTGGTGTTCTCCAAGGATGCGATCCTGCATGTCCGGGACAAGGCGGCGCTCGCCCGCGAGATCCATCGCGTGCTGGTGCCCGGCGGCGTGTTCGCGGCAAGCGACTGGCTGAGCGGCCGCGAAGGGGCGCCGACCGACGACATGGCGCGCTATCTCGCGGCCGAGGGGCTCGGCTTCGTGCTGGCAACCCCCGAACACTACCGGGCGGCGCTGGAGGCGGCCGGGTTCGAGGAGATCCGCTTCACCGACCGCAACGCCTGGTACCGCGACCTTGCGGCGCGGGAGGCGGCGGAGCTCGCCGGTCCGCTGCGGGAGCGGGCGATCTCGATGACCGATCCGGACTTCGTCGCCCGCCAGCTCGAGGTGTGGCGGACGATGCGGATCGTGCTTGACAGCGGGGAGCTGCGACCCACGCATATCAGGGCGAGGAAGCCTGCCGGAGGGCCGGCACTGTGATCGCCGAGACCATCGAGATGCCGCAGCGTAGCGTCCGCCGGGCCGACAAGAACCTGAGGCGGCAGGAACTGATCGACGCCACCATCGATTCGTTGGCCAAGCGCGGCTACGAGGCGACCACCACCGCCGTCGTCGCCGACGGCGCCGGGCTGTCGCGCGGCATCGTCAACTTCCATTTCGAGTCCAAGGACAAGCTGCTCGTCGCAACGCTGAAATACCTTTCCGACGAATACCGAAACCATTGGCGCGGGGCGGTGAAGGCGGCGGCCGCGGATCCGGCCTCGCGGCTGTGGGCGCTGGTCAGCGCGGATTTCGACCGCAAGGTCTGCACACGCCGCAAGCTCGCTGCCTGGTGCGCATTCTGGGGCGAGGCGAAGTCGCGACCGACCTACCGCGAACTGTGCAGCGCCAATGACGAGGAATACCAGCAGACAGTGGTCGATCTGTGCGCAGCGCTCGCCGGGCCCGAGCAGGACGCCGGGCTGATCGCGCGCGGCATCGTCGCCATGCTGGAAGGGCTGTGGCTGCACCTGATGATGGGGCCGAAGGAATTCGGTCGCGAGGATGCGCTCAAGGTTGCCCGTGCGCATCTCGCCTCGGTGTTCCCGCGCCACTTCGACGCCGATGGTCCACGGACACGCGCCGGGACGCGGAGGGAGTCGGCCGGATGAGCTTCCACCTCCCGCCGAGCGCGCTGGACTGGCAGGCCAAGGTTCGCGCCTTCGTCGACGAGGAGCTCATTCCCTGGGAAATCGAGGCGGAGATGAACGGCGGCGAGATTCCCCCTGACGTCGCCGCGCGCCACGAACGGATCGCGATCGGACTGGGGCTGTCGCGCATGGATGTGCCGGTGGCCTATGGCGGGCTCGCCGCTCCGGTGCTCGATCAGGTGGTGGCCGCGGAGCAGATCGGCCGGGTCACCAACGCGCTCGGCTGGTGCTATCCGGAGGCGCAGGGCTGGATGTTCGAGGCTTGCAGCGCCGACCAGCTCGAGCGCTTCGTGCTGCCGATGATGCGGGGCGAGCGCCACTTCTGCTACGCGATCACCGAGGAGGGCGCGGGCTCCAACGTGGACGACATCGTTGCGACCGCCCGGCGCGATGGCGGCGACTACGTGATCGACGCGGTGAAGTGGCACGTCACCAGCGCCAATCTCGCCGACACCATTCTCGTCCAGGCGAAGATGGCTGAGGGTCGCAACGCCGGCACGCACGGGCTGTTCTTCGTCGAGGCGGACGCCACGGGCATCTCGACCGTCCGCAATCCTGCCTACAGCCACACCTATCGCCACCATCATCCGATCCTCAGATTCGATGGCGTGCGGGTTCCCGCTGCCAACCTGATCGGGCGCGAGGGCGAGGGCATGGACTTCACCTATGCCTGGTTCCGCCGCGAGCGCCTGATGATTGCAGCGAGGGCCTGCGGCGCCGCGGAACGGCTGATCGAGGAGGCGCGCGCCTTCGCCGTGACGCGCGTCGTCGGCGGTGTGCCGATCGCCGAACACCAGCTTGTCCAGGCGATGCTGGCCGACAGCGTGGTCGATCTGCATGCCGCCCGCCTCGTCACCTACGAGGCGGCGGCCGCGCACGACCGGGGGTTGGACGTCAAGGCGCTGCATGCGCGCTGCTCGATCGCCAAGCTGCTGGCCTCGGAAGCCGCCGGGCGGATTGCCGACCGGGCGGTGCAGATCTTCGGGGGGCGCGGCTACATGCGCGAGAATGTCGCCGAACGCTTTCTCCGGGAACTCCGGGTTGACCGCATCTGGGAGGGCACCAGCGAGATCCAGCGGCTGATCATCGCCAACGGGCTGATGAAGCGCGGCCTGGCGGGCACGATAGGAGCAAGCTGAAGTCGACGACCCCAGTATGACGACGCCGGCGGCCGCGGCGCAATCATCACAACCGGCCGGACGCCTGACAGACGGACCAGAGGAGCCAGGAACGATGACCGCAATCCCGAGGACGCTTCGGCGGCTGGCGCTCGGCGCAGCCGTCCTCTCCTTCTTCACGTTCGCCACGGCAGCTCAGGAGAATGTCGTCCACGTCTACAACTGGGTTGACTATATCGGCGAGAACACCATTGCCGAATTCGAGGCGGAGACCGGAATCAAGGTGATCTACGACACCTATGATGCCTCCGAGACCGCCGAGGCGAAGCTCCTCGCCGGACGATCCGGCTACGATGTGGTACTCCATTCCGGCTCGAAGATCCCGGAGTTCGTCGCCGCCGGCATCTTCCAGCCGCTCGACAAGTCGAAGCTGCCGCACTGGAAGCATCTCGACCCGGACATCCTCAAGGTGCTCGACGGGTGGGACCCTGGCAACGCCTATGGCGTGCCGTACATGTGGGGCACGACCGGCATCACCTACAACATGGAGATGGTCACCGAGCGCCTCGGCGAGAACGCGCCGCTCGACACGCTCGACATCATCATGAAGCCCGAATACGCCGCGAAGGTCGCCGACTGCGGGATCAGCGTGTTGGAAAGTCCGCGCGATGTGATCCCCATGATCCTGTCCTATCTCGGCAAGGACCCGAACTCCTCCGACCCGGCCGATTACGATGCGGTGGTGGAGGCGTTCCTGCCCGTGCGCCAGTACATCAAGACCTTTGATTCCTCCAACTATCTGAACGCGCTGCCGAACAAGGAGGTCTGCGTCGTCAACAACTGGTCGGGCGACTATGCGACGGCGGCCTCGCGTGCCGAGGAGGCGGGGATCGAGATAGAGCTTGCCTACTTCGTGCCGAAGACCGGCTCGCCGGCCTGGTTCGACGTCTGGGTGATCCCGTCGGATGCGCCGAATGTCGAGAACGCCTACAAGTTCATCGACTTTCTGCTCCGGCCGAAGGTGATCGCAGATGCGACCAACTTCACCTACTACGCGAACGCCAACAAGGACGCCGCCGAATTCGTCGATCCGGCGATCCTCGCGGATCCGGCCATCTATCCGGACGCGGAGCTGATGTCGCGACTGTGGACCAACAAGGTGCTCGACCGTGCCGCCGACCGCGCCCGCGTGCGCGCTTGGAGCAGGATGAAGACGGGGCAGTAGATCGGTGAGGGAGGGGCGATGCCTCCAGCCATGCTCCGATCCATCCAGCCGTGGTGTCATCCCGGACGGTTTGCGGACCTACCCGGGATCGGGAGGCCGCTCCGCCACCGCCCCGGCGGCCCGATCCCGGTTCTCCGCTTCGCTTCGACCGGGATGACGTGCGGACGGCTGGCGCCACAGACGGTTCCCGCATGACCACAGAGTCCGTCTTCCCCGACTATCGCGAAAGGCCATGGCTCGACCCCAAGGCGCGTGCCTTCGTCGAGGTCGACTCGGTGACCCGCAAGTTCGGCGACTTCATCGCGGTGAACGACGTGTCGCTGAAGATCTTCCGGGGAGAACTGTTCTGCCTGCTCGGCGGTTCGGGCTGCGGCAAGACCACGCTGTTGCGGATGCTGGCCGGCTTCGAGACACCGAGCTCCGGCCGGGTGCTGATCGACGGGCAGGACATGACCAGCACGCCGCCCTACGACCGGCCCGTCAACATGATGTTCCAGTCCTACGCGCTGTTCCCGCACATGAGCGTCGAGCAGAATGTCGGCTACGGGCTGAAGCACGAGCGGATGAGCCGGGCGGAGATCGCCGACCGGGTACGCGAGATGCTCGAACTGGTGAAGCTCGAAGGCTATGCCAAGCGAAAGCCTCACCAGCTCTCCGGCGGCCAGCGGCAGCGCGTCGCGCTCGCCCGGGCGCTCGCCAAGAAGCCGAAGCTGCTCTTGCTCGACGAGCCGCTGGCCGCGCTCGACAAGAAGCTGCGCGAGAAGACGCAGTTCGAGCTCATGAACATCCAGTACCAGGTCGGTGTGACCTTCATCGTGGTCACCCATGACCAGGAAGAGGCGATGACGCTGTCCACCCGCATCGCCGTCATGGACCGCGGCGCGATCCTGCAGGTCGGCACCCCGACCGACATCTACGAGTATCCGAACTGCCGCTTCACCGCCAACTTCATCGGCTCGATCAATCTGTTCGACGGCGTCGTCGTCGAGGTCGGGGCGGGGCGGGTGGTGGTGCGCTCGGAGGATCTGTCAGCGCCACTCGCCGTCGAGCACACCGCCCCCGTGCAGCTCGGCGCGCCGGTCTCGGTCGCGGTCAGGCCGGAGAAGGTGGCGATCGGCCGCGAAGCGCCTGCCGACACCGCCGTCAATGCGGTCGAGGGACAGGTGCTCGATCTCGGCTATTTCGGCGACCGTTCGCTCTACCGGGTCAGGCTCGCCTCCGGACGAATCGTGCTGGTCAGCCATCAGAACGTGCGTCGGGCCCGCGAGGACGAGCGGGTCGTCGACTGGGACGACAGGGTCTGGCTGTCCTGGCCGGCGCGCGCGGCGCTGATCCTGACGGAATAGGCGTTGCGATGGCGACCGATACATGCCGCGAGGACCGCGGGCGCTGGCGGCAGGGGATTGCAACGCGCCTGCTGCAGGCGCTCGGCGATGCCTGGCGCACGCTGGTGGTGGGCGTCCCCTATGTCTGGCTGCTGCTGTTCTTCCTGGTGCCGTTCCTGATCATCCTGAAGATCAGCTTCGCGGTCTCGATCATTGCCCGGCCGCCCTACACGCCACTCTGGGACTGGGGGTCGGACGGAACGCTGACGATCAGCCTGAACGTCATCAACTACGCCTTCCTTCTCGAGGATCCGCTCTACATCCTCGGCTATCTCAACTCGCTGAAGATCGCGGCGATCTCGACGGTTCTGTGCCTCCTCGTCGGCTATCCGATCGCCTACGGCATCGCCCGCTCGCCGCACGGCACGCGCAACCTGCTGCTGCTGCTCGTCATCTTGCCGTTCTGGACGTCGTTCCTGCTCAGGATCTACGCCTGGATGGGCATCCTCAACAAGCAGGGCGTGCTCAACAACATGCTGATCGCGCTCGGCGTCGTCGACCAGCCGATCACCTTCATGAACACCAACTTCGCCGTCTATGTCGGCATCGTCTACTCGTACCTGCCGTTCATGATCCTGCCGATCTACGTCAACCTCGAGCGCATGGACATCAGTCTCGTCGAGGCGGCGATGGATCTCGGTTCCCGGCCCTCGCGGGTGTTCATCGACGTGACGCTGCCGCTGTCGGTTCCCGGCATCGTCGCCGGCTCGCTGCTGGTCTTCATTCCCGCCACCGGCGAATACGTGATCCCGGCCCTGCTCGGCAGTCCGTCGAACCCGATGATCGGCCGGGTCCTGTTCGACGAGTTCTACACCAATCGCGACTGGCCGCTGGCCTCCGCTGTCGCCGTCATGCTGCTGATCGTGCTGGTCGTGCCGATCCTCCTGTTCCAGCGCTACCAGCTCAGGCAGGGCGAGGACGGACGATGAACCGGGGCCGCTCCACCTTCCTGACCGTCTGGCTGATCCTCGGCTACACCTTCCTCTACGCGCCAATCATCCTGATGATGATCTACTCGTTCAACGCCTCGCGGCTCGCCACGGTCTGGGGCGGCTTCTCGACCCGATGGTACGGTGAGCTGCTGCACAACCAGATGGTCATCGACGCGGCGGTGCTCAGCCTCAAGATCGCTGCCGTCTCCGCCAGCGTCGCCACCGTGCTCGGCACGCTCGGCGGCATCGCGCTGGCGCGTTTCGGGCGTTTCCGCGGGCGCCTGTTGTTCTCCGGCATGATCACGGCGCCGCTGGTGATGCCCGACGTGATCACCGGCCTGTCGCTGCTCCTGCTGTTCGTTGCCATGGAGGAAGCGATCGGCTGGCCGGAGGGACGGGGCATGGTGACGATCATGATCGCCCACATCACCTTCTGCATGGCTTATGTGGCCGTGATCATCCAGTCGCGTCTGACGCAGATCGACGAGGCGCTGGAGGAGGCGGCGATGGATCTCGGATCCCGCCCCTTCCGGGTGATGCTCGACATCACGCTGCCGCTGCTGGCCCCGGCGATGATCTCCGGCTGGCTGCTGGCCTTCACGCTGTCGCTCGATGATCTCGTCATTGCGACCTTCACCTCCGGACCCGGCGCGACGACGCTGCCGATGGTGATCTTCTCCAAGGTGAAGCTCGGCATCACGCCGGACATCAATGCGCTGGCGACGGTCATCATCATCGTGGTCACGGTGGTCGTGGTGACGGGAACGGTGATCCTGAACCGGATCTCCTACCGGCGGCTCGTCGAGAGCCAGCGGGCGCTCGCCGAGACCTGAGAGGACCAGTGCAAGCGGGGCCAGCATGAACACGGACGTCTTCATCACCTGCGCGGTGACGGGTGCCGGCGACACGGCGGGCAAGAGCGAACATGTGCCGGTTACGCCCGCCGAGATCGCGGCTGCCGCGATCGAGGCGGCGAAGGCGGGTGCGGCGATCGCCCATATCCATGTGCGCGATCCTGCCACCGGCAAGGGCTCGCGCGATCCGAGGCTCTATGCCGAGGTGGTCGAGCGGGTACGATCCTCCGGCGTCGACGTGGTGCTTAACCTCACCGCCGGTATGGGCGGCGATCTGGTGCTGGGCGGGACGGAGAGGCCGCTGCCGCTCGATGCGACCGGCACGGACATGGCCGGCGCGACGGAGCGTCTCGTTCACGTCGAGCACCTCTTGCCGGAGATCTGCACGCTCGACTGCGGTTCGATGAACTTCGCCGCCGGTGGCGACTACGTGATGACAAACACGCCCGACATGCTCAGGGCCATGGCGCGCCGCATCCGGGCGGCAGGCGTCCGTCCGGAGCTCGAGGTGTTCGACTTCGGCCACATGGTGATGGTGAAGGATCTGATTGCCGAGGGGCTGATCGAGCAGCCCGTCATGATCCAGCTCTGCATGGGCATTCCCTACGGCGCGCCCGACGATCCGGCGACGCTGATGGCGCTGGTGGCGCAGCTCCCCCCGGGCGCGGTCTTCTCCGCCTTTTCCATCGGTCGGATGCAGCTTCCCTACGTGGCGATGGCTGCGCTCGCCGGCGGCAATGTCCGGGTCGGACTGGAAGACAATCTCTTCCTGTCGCGCGGCGTCAAGGCAACCAACGCCGCGCTGGTCGAGCGGGCGGTTAGGATCCTCGAAGCCATGAATGTCCGCATCCTCGGCCCCGCCGCCGTGCGCGAGAAGCTGAAGCTGGTGAAGCGGTGGTGAGCGGGATCAGACCGTCTGCCACGCGGTCCGGACGAGGTCCGGGCTCGCGCTACCTCTCCGTCATTCCGGCCGCAGCGCCGCAGGCAGGGGGAGCCGGGAAGGGGACGCATCGGTGCAGCCGGTGTGCTGTCCCGATCCCGGATCGGCAGGCAGCCGTCGGGGATGAGGCTTGGCGGGAGATCCATGATGCCTGACATCCGCAGGGTCGGACTGATCGGTGGCGGGGTGATCGGCTCGGGGTGGGCGGCACGGTGCCTGCTGTCCGGCCTCGATGTCGATCTCTACGACCCCGATCCGGAGATCGCCCGCAAGACAGAGGAAGTGCTCGCAAACGCCCGGCGCGCCTGGGGGCGGCTGTTCCCGGATGCGCGGCCGCCGGAGGGGCGGCTCAGGATCGTCGGCAGCCTCCGCGAAGCCGTGGCGGAGGCGGACTTCGTCCAGGAGAGTCTTCCCGAACGGATCGAGCTGAAGCGTCGGGTGCTTGCGGCAGCGAGCCGGCCGGCGCGGCCCGACACGATCTTCGCCTCGTCCACATCCGGCCTCCTGCCAAGCGACATCCAGGCCGAGATGGCGGGTCCGCAACGGCTGGTCGTCGGTCATCCGTTCAATCCGGTCTACCTGATGCCGCTGGTCGAGGTCTGCGGCGGGGCGCTGACATCGGAAGATGCGAGACAGCGCGCGGCGGCCTTCTACCGGTCGATCGGCATGCGGCCGCTGATGCTGCACAAGGAGATCGACGGCTTCATCGCCGACCGGCTGATGGAGGCCCTGTGGCGCGAGGCGCTGTGGCTCGTCCACGACGGTGTCGCCACCACGGCGGAGATCGACGACGCGATCCGCTACGGCCCCGGCATCCGCTGGTCGTTCATGGGCACGTTCCTGATCTACCGGATCGCCGGCGGCGAGGCGGGGATGCGCCACTTCATGGCGCAGTTCGGTCCGGCGCTGAAATGGCCGTGGACGAGGCTGACCGACGTTCCGGAACTGACCGAGGCGTTCCTCGACAGGCTTGCCGCCCAGTCGGACGCGCAGGCCGCCGGCACCTCGATCCGCGATCTCGAACGGCTGCGCGATGATTGCCTCGTCTCGGTGCTCTCGGCGCTGCGCGCGCGGGGATATGCCGCCGGCGAGGTGGTCAAGCGCCACGAGGAAACGCTCTGGGACAAGGCGCAAGCCGGCGCCATTGCAGCAATCGGCGACCTTTCGCAGCCGCTCAGGCTGCACCGGGCGCGCGTCGAGGCCGACTGGATCGACTACAATGGCCACATGACCGAGAGCCGCTACCTCTATGTCTTCGGCAATGCGGCGGACGCGCTGTTCCGGTGTGTGGGCATCGACACCGCCTATCACGCGGCGGGCTTCAGCTACTACACGGTCGAGACGCACATCATGAACCTGGCGGAGGTCTCGGTGGACGAGCCGATCCATGTGACGATCCAGGTGCTCGGCGTCGATCCGAAGCGGCTGCACATCTTCCATCGGCTGTATCGGTCCTCTGACGACAGGCTGCTGGCGACGGCCGAGCAGATGCTGATCCATGTCGACACGCGGCTCGGTCGCGCGGTGCCGGCCGATCCGGCGGTCAGGGGGCGGCTCGAGGCGATCGCCGAGGCGCAGAAGGACCTGCCGAAGCCGCCAGAGGCCGGCCGGGCCATCGGGATGGGGAGGGGATAACGGATGGCAGGACACCGGCGTCCGCATTCGCGTCATCCCGGCCAGGCGGAGCGCGAGCCGGGATCGGACGTCCTCGCCGGATGCGACGCACCCCGATCCCGGCCGCCCGTCTGTGCCGTCGGCCCCGATGACGCGTGTCCTGGCTGTCGCCGGCAGTGGGAGGCTCGCCCATGAACTTCGCCCTCACGCCCGAGCAGGAGATGATCGTCGCGACCGTGCGCGGCTTCGTGGAGAGGGAGCTCTATCCGTTGGAGGCGGAGGTGGAGCGCAGCGGCGAGGTGGACCCCGAAGTGGCGCGGATGATCCGCGACCGGGTGAAGGCGCTCGGCTTCTACGCGCCCAACGTGCCCGTCGAGTTCGGCGGTGGTGGGCTTGACACGCTCAGCTTCACGCTGCTCGAGCGCGAGCTGGGTCGTGCCTCGATGGCGCTCACGGTGTTCTGGGGGCGGCCGTCGAACATCCTGATCGCCTGTACCGAGGAGCAGCGCGCGCGCTATCTCGCCCCCTGCGTCGCCGGCGAGAAGATCGATTGCCTCGCCATCACCGAGCCGGACGCAGGCTCTGACGTGCGCGCGATGAAGACCACCGCCCGGCGTGACGGCGGCGATTGGGTGCTCAACGGCACGAAGCACTTCATCAGCCATGCCGACGTGGCGGATTTCGCGATCGTCTTCGCTGTCACCGGCGAGACCGATACGCCGCGCGGACCGCGCCGGGAGCTGACCTGCTTTCTGGTCGACCGCGGCACGCCCGGCTTCGAGATCCGCAAGGGCTACCGGTCGGTGTCGCATCGCGGCTACCACAACTGCATCCTCACCTTCGACGACTGCCGCGTGTCCGGTGCGCAGGTGCTGGGCGAGGTCGGCGGCGGCATGGCGGTGATGAACACCTGGCTGTTCTCCACCAGGCTGACCGTCGCCGCCTTCGCCGTCGGCCGGGCGCGGCGGGTGCTCGACATGGCGGTCGGCTGGGCCGCCTCGCGCCGGCAGTTCGGCCGGCGGATCGGCGAGTTCCAGGGCACCGGCTTCAAGCTCGCCGACATGGTGACGGAGATCGATGCGGCCGACTGGCTCACGCTCGCCGCCGCCTGGAAGGTGGACCAGGGGCAGGACGCCAACCGCGAGATCGCCTCGGCCAAGCTGTTCGCCACCGAGATGCTCGGCCGCGTCACCGACAATGCGGTCCAGATCTTCGGTGGCATGGGGCTGATGGATGAACTGCCGATCGAGCGCTTCTGGCGCGATGCCCGTGTCGAGCGCATCTGGGACGGCACCAGCGAGATCCAGCGCCACATCATCGCCCGGATGCTGCTCGAGGGGGCGGGGCGGTGACGGGTTCCGCAAGCCCTCTCGCCGTCATCCCGGAAGCCGCACGGCTTCCATCCGGGATCAGGACGGCATGACGGGACGGGAGCTTCCGCCCGATCCCGGATCGACCTTGCGATCGACCGGGATGATGCAGCTGCGGTACCGCAGGCGGAGCCCTCGCCCGCTACGGAATGTGACGAGGAGGAAGTCACCATGGCCGCACCGCTCCACATCACCCGCAACGGCGCGATCCTCGAGATCGTGCTCGATCGGCCGAAGGCGAATGCCATCGACGCGAGGACCAGCCGCGAGATGGGGGCGGTGTTCGCGGCCTTCCGCGACGATCCGGGTCTGCGGGTGGCGATCCTGACCGGGGCCGGAGATCGGTTCTTCTCGGCGGGCTGGGACCTGAAGGCGGCGGCGCAGGGCGAATCGGCCGAAGCCGACTACGGGATCGGCGGCTTCGGCGGGTTTCCCGCGCTGCCCGATCTCAACAAGCCGGTCATCACCGCGATCAACGGCATGGCGGTGGCCGGCGGCTTCGAGATCGCGATCGCGGGCGACATCGTGCTCGCCGCCGATCATGCCGAGATGTGGTTCAGCGAGACCCACATGGGGCTCGTCGCCGACACCGGCGCCTTCCGCCTGCCGCGGCAGATCCCGCGGGTGCTGGCGATGGAACTGCTGCTGACCGGCCGGCGGCTGAAGGCGGAGGAGGCGGTGCGGATCGGCCTCGTCAATCGCGCGGTTCCCGGGCCGCGGCTCATGGAGGCCGCGCGCGAGATTGCGGCGGCGATCGTGCGCGGCGCACCGCTGGCGGTCGAGGCAACCAAGGAGATCGTCCGCATGACCGAGGCGGTTCCGGTCGCCGACTGCTATGCGATGATGCGCGAGGGGAGGTTCCCGACCTACAAGCGGCTGATGGCGAGCCCCGACGTCGAAGAAGGGGCGCGGGCCTTCGTTGAGGGGCGCGAGCCGGTCTGGCGGGGATGACCTGATGCGAGCGCCCTGAGGGCCGCTCGTCCGGTCGGCCGGGGGAGCGTCCGGGGTCGCGTCAGTGGAAGTCCCGCGACTTCGGGATGATGCGCACCTCGCGCGGGTGGCCGGCGTTACGCGGGTGGTCGGGGCGCTGGTAGAGCGGACGCCGGATCTCGTCGGCGCGGGAGAGTTCGAGGCGGGCGGAGTGGGCGTCGGAGAGGCGCTGCAATTCGTCGCTGCGGTCGTGCAGGGCGGTGACGATCAGATGCACCACGCCTTCCGGGCTCTTCTGCACCTGTCCGTCGGCGAGTGCCAGCCGCGCCGACATGATCTGGCGGCGGCAGCGCTCGAAGCGGCGTGCCCAGATCAGCAGGTTGGCGATGCCGGTCTCGTCCTCGAGCGTCATGAAGATGGCGTTGCCCTTGCCCGGCCGCTGGCGCACCAGCACGACGCCGGCGACGCTGGCCCGGGCGCCGTCGCGCATGCCGGCAAGATCGGCGCAGGTCTTCACCCCCTCACCGCGGAACAGGTCGCGCAGGAAGGCCATCGGATGCGCCTTCAGCGACAGCCGCGTCGTCTGGTAGTCGGCGACGACATGTTCGGCGAGCGGCATGGCGGGCAGATCTGTCGCCGGCTCGGCGCCCAGTTCGCGCGCCTGCGTCGCCGCGAACAGCGGCAGCGGCTCGTCGTCCGGCAGGCGTCTGACCGCCCAGAGCGCGGCGCGCCGGTCGAGGCCGAGCGAGCGGAAGGCGTCGGCGTCGGCGAGCAGTCTGAAGGCCCGGTGCGGCAGGGCGGTGCGCCGCCACAGCATCTCGATGCTCTCGTAGCCGGCGCCGCGCCTTGCGACCAGGGTGTCCGCCCAGGCCTCGTGGAAGCCGTCGATCTGGCGAAGGCCGAGCCGCAGCGCCAGCGTCCCGTCCGGGCGCCGCTCGAGCGTGTTGTCCCAGTCGCTGGCGGCGATGTCGATCGGCCGGACCTCGACGCCGTGCGCGCGCGCGTCGCGCACGATCTGGGCAGGCGCGTAGAAGCCCATCGGCTGGGAATTGAGCAGCGCGCAGGCGAAGGCGGCCGGGTGGTGGCACTTTAGCCAGGCCGAGGCATAGACCAGCCGGGCGAAGGCGGCGGCATGGGATTCGGGGAAACCGTACTCGCCAAAACCCTTGATCTGGTTGAAGCAGCGTTCGGCGAACGCGCGCGTGTAGCCGCGCCGGACCATGCCCTCGACCATCTTCGCCTCGAAGGTGTGGATGGTGCCGGTATGACGGAAGGTCGCCATCGCCCGGCGCAGCCCGTTCGCCTCGTCGGGGCTGAACTCGGCGGCGACCATCGCGATCTTCATGGCCTGTTCCTGGAACAGCGGCACGCCCAGCGTCCGGTGCAGCACGTTGCGCAGCTCGTGCGGATCGTGCGGCGGGGCGGGGGAGGGATACTCGACCTTCTCGAGACCGTTGCGGCGGCGCAGGTAGGGATGCACCATGTCGCCCTGGATCGGTCCGGGGCGGACGATGGCGACCTGGATGACGAGATCGTAGAACCGTCTCGGTTTCAACCTGGGCAGCATGTTGATCTGCGCCCGGCTCTCCACCTGGAAGACGCCGATGGAATCGCCCTCGCACAGCATGTCGTAGACGGCCGGATCCTCCCGGGGCACGCCGGCGAGATCGAGCTTCGGGCCGCCATTCGCCGCGATCAGCTCGAAGGCCTTGCGGATGCAGGTCAGCATGCCGAGGCCGAGCACATCGACCTTCATCAGCCCGAGCGTGTCTATATCGTCCTTGTCCCACTCGATGAAGGTGCGCTCCGCCATCGCCGCATTGCCGATCGGCACCAGTTCGTCGAGCCGGCCGCGGGTGAGCACGAAGCCGCCGACATGCTGGGAGAGATGGCGTGGGAAGCCGAGCAGCGCGGTGGCGAGATCGATCGCCCGGCGGATCAGCGGATTGGCCGGATCAAGGCCCGCCTCGCGGATCTGCGAGTCGCGGATCGCGTCGCCGCCCCAGCTTCCCCACACCGTGCCGGCGAGCCGGGCGGTGACGTCCTCGGTCAGGCCCAGCACCTTGCCGACCTCGCGGATGGCGCTCTTCGGTCGGTAGGTGATGACGGTGGCGGCGAGGCCGGCGCGCGCCCGGCCGTAACGCCGATAGATGTGCTGGATCACCTCCTCGCGCCGTTCGTGCTCGAAATCGACGTCGATGTCCGGCGGCTCGCGGCGCTCGGCGGAGATGAAGCGGGCGAACAGCAGTTCGTGCTCGGCCGGATCGACGGAGGTGATGCCGAGCACGAAGCAGACGGCGGAATTGGCCGCCGAGCCGCGGCCCTGGCAGAGGATGCCCTGGTCCTCTGCGTAGCGGACGATGTCGTGGATGGTCAGGAAATAGCGCGCGTAGTCGAGCCGGGCGATCAGCGCCAGTTCCTCGCGCAGGAGCTGCTCGACCTTCGCGGGGATGCCGGCGGGATAGCGCAGGCCGGCGCGCCGCCAGGTCAGTTCCTCGAGCCAGCCCTGCGCGGTCCAGCCGGGCGGCACTGGCTCGTCGGGATAGTCGTATTTCAGTTCGGTCAGCGAGAAGTCGATCCGCGCCAGGCAGTTCACCGTCTCGGCGATCGCCTCCGGCGCGTCGCGGAACAGCCGCGCCATTTCGGCCGGCGGCTTCAGGTGGCGCTCGGCGTTCATCTCCAAGAGGCGGCCGGCAGCCTCGATCCGCACTCCCTCGCGGATGCAGGTCACCACGTCCTGCAGCGGCCGTCGGTCGGGATGGTGGTAGAGCACGTCGTTGACGGCGAGAAGCGGCGTACCGGCGTGTTGCGCGAGCCGCTTCAGTTCCGCCAGCCGGCGGCGGTCGTCGCCGCGGTGGTGCAGGCTGGCGGCAAGGCGCACCGCGCCGGGGGCGGCCTCGCCGAGCCTTCCCAGCAGATCCCGCAGTCCGTCCGTCCGCCGGTCCGGCATCACGATGAGCAGGAGGTCGCCGGCCCTTGCCAGCAGATCGTCGAGCTTCAGCAGGCAGTCGCCCTTTTCCGCCCTGAGCTTGCCGGCCGTCAGCAGCCGGCACAGGCGTCCCCAGCCCGCGCGGGTCTCGGGATAGGCGAGGATGTCCGGTATGCCGTCGCAGAAGGCGAGCCGCGCTCCGACGATCAGCCGGAAGGGCAGGTCGTCCCGGTCGCCGGACTGCTTGCGCACGGTGTCGCGGATCTCCTCAAGGGCGGCGTGGGCGCGCACCACGCCGGCCACGGTGTTGCGGTCGGCGATGCCGATGCCGACATGTCCCAGTGCCAGTGCCTGCGTGACCAGCTCGGCCGGGCGGGAGGCGCCGCGCAGGAAGGAGAAGTTGGTGGTGACGGCGAGTTCCGCGTAGCGGTGGGTCATGGGAACAGCCCGTGCAGAAACCAGCGCGGCGGTCCGGTGTCGCGACCGTAGAGCCCTTCGCGGAACAGCCAGAACCGGCGGCCGGTCTCGTCCTCGACGCGGTAATAGTCGCGGGTCAGGCTGTCGTCGCTCTGGCGCCACCATTCCGGGGCGATGCGCTCCGGCCCCTCGGCGAAGGCGACCCGGTGCTCGACGCGCCGCCAGCGGAACCGCACCGGCGGGCCGTCGGGCACTTCGGCCAGCGTCTCGACCGGGTGCGGCGGGTCGAACAGATGGATGGGGCGCGGCGGCGCGCCGGTTGCGGCCCGGCACCAGCCCGGCCCGTCCGGGCGGGTTTCCGCAGCCGGCGCCGCGATGGCCGGAACCGCCCGGGCGGCGCGTTCAGGGATGTGGCTGTCGATGGCGGCGAAGCGCAATATCGCGTCGGCGCCGAAACGGGCACCGAGCCGGTCGATCAGGGCCGAGACTTCCTCCTCCTCGAATGCCCGCCCGTCGAGATCGGGCTGGACGACGGCGAAGGGCTCGACGGCAACGACCGAGAGCCGGACGAGATCGAAGCCGAAGCCCGGATCGATCCGGTCGCCGAGAGCCTCCAGCCGTTCGCGGAGAAGCCGCATGAGCGTTCCGGGATCGCGCAGTGGCGAGCCGGTCGCCACCGCCAGGCGGGTGAGCTTGCCGTCGACGTGGAAGAAGGTCGCCTCGAACCGCCGCCCGCCCTCGCCGCGCCGCTCCAGCAACCCGGCCGCCTGGGTGGCGAGACCTGCCAGTGCGGCGAGCGCGTCCTCGATCAGGGCCAGCGGCTCGGCGAAGCGCCGCTCGACCATGCAGGCCGGCAGCGGCCGGCGCGGGGTGATGCGGATGTCCTCCTCGCCGAGGGTGCGGGCGAGCCGGGCGACCAGGTCGGTGCCGAAGCGGGCGGCGAGTGCAACGCGCGGGCGGTCGGCCACGTCACCCACCGTCCTCAGCCCTGCGCGCAAGAGGGCGCGCTGGGTTTCCGGTTCGCCGGTGAGGGCAGCGACGGGCAGCGGCCGGACGGTGTCACTGTCGTCATCCCGTGGAACGATACCGGGGCCACCGAAGCGGGCGAGCGCGCGGGCGGCATCGGGGGTGCCGGCGATGCTCGCGCGCGCCTCGATGCCGGCGCTCTGGAGACGGCGCAGGAGATCCTCGCGCAGACCGGCCTCGCCGCCGAACAGGTGGGCGCAGCCGGTGATGTCGAGCACGAGGCCATCGGCGCCGTCGAGGGCTGTGAGCGGGGTATAGCGGTCGCACAGATCGGCGATGCGGGCGAGGAGGGCGGCATCGGCCTCCCGATCCATGTCGAGCGCCCGCAGGGCAGGGATGCGGGCGCGCGCATCCGCCAGCGTCAGGCCAGGGGCGAGGCCGAGGGCCTGCGCCCTGCGGTTGACGGCGGCGAGCCGCAGCGCGCCCTTCACCGGTTCGGTGAAGACGACCGGCGCCTCATCCCGCGAGGGCGAAGGAGCGATCCTGCGGCCGATCCGGTCGGCCGGCAGGAAGGGCAGCCACAGCGCCAGATAGCGGCGAGGCTTCGCGGAAGACGCGGTGCTCATGATCCCACTCCAGGCGCCAGCCGAGGCCGGCCACACCGGCGCGGTGGCGCAACAGCACGATCTCGAAGGCAGGATGCCCCGGCGCCCCGGCGGCCAGCGGCTGCGAGACGCCGGCCCTCACCCGCCAGCGGGTCTGGGCCGCGTTGGGGCGGAGCTCCACTCCGGTGCGCAGCAGCAGGGTGGTCACGCCGGAGCGCGCGGCAGCGAGCGACAGCCGGCGGCTGGCGGAAAAATCGAGCGCCTTCGGCGAGCCCCACGGCTCGATGACCACGGCCCCCAGTGCCGGGCAGCGCACCGCCTCGATGCCCGCGCGCAGCGTGCCGAGGCCGTCGCGCGCGCGCACCAGGATCAGGCTGTCCGGGTCGAAACCGAGTCCGGCCAGTCCCGGTGGATAGAGGGCGCCGGTTTCGGTTTCCCCATGCAACTGGCGCACCCAGACGACGCGGCGTCCGGCCGGCAGGGCGCGCAGGGCGAGCGCGGCGGCGAAGCCTGCCGCCGCCGCCGTGTCAGCGAGCGCGGCGGCGAGGATCTCGTGCAGTCCGCCGCGCGCGAGCCCGCCGCCCAGATGCGCGTCGACCGCCGGCAGGCCGAGGCCGAACCGGGGTGCCGTGGACGCCGTCGCGGGCTGAAGCGCCGCGAGTTCCCGGCGCAGGGCAAGAAGGATCTCCTGCATCGCAGCAGCCATCATGTTCCTGTTTTGTTCTAGAAAGCGCGATCCAGGAACGGAGTCAAGTCGGCGGAGGGATGGCTTGCGGAACGGCTGCCCCGGATGACCGTCTGGGATGGTCGCCCCCGATGGTCGGGACGTGTCTGGCGATCACCTCTGCCGGCCGGCAGTCAAGACGGCCATGCTCGCCGCGAGCGGCCGCCGGGGTCTGCGCATGGCTGCAGCGCGGATTGGGAAGGGCCCGCCAACTTCCAGCTGACGCTGGTGGCCGGTCAAAGCGTCAGATGCTGGCGCCCGGCACGGGGCGGATGCCATCCTCGCATGGTTGCGTACGGGGCTGCGGCATGAAGCGGATCCCGACGCATGCCACCGCCTTCGGCCTCGTCATGGCGGCAATCCCCGAAGTCAACACGCCGGGTCGGGACTGGCAAGACCGTCGGTGCAGGGCGATCTCTGGGCGGTTGAGGTGATCATCAAGCCGCGGCGTTGTCCGCGTCCGCCGCGGCGGTGGGCGGCGTCTCGAAGCGGTGACGCGGCCAGGTCGCACCGACCACGGCGCCGCCGGCCTCGTCGGATCGGTTGCCGAACTGGAGTGTGGCGCCAGAGCGCTCGAGCAGCGTCTTGGCGATGAACAGACCGAGCCCCAGTCCCGACTGGTCACTCGAGCCGCGGCGCCCACGCCGCGTCGAGATGTAGGGCTCGCCGATCTTGGCGAGCACGTCCGGCGGAAAGCCCGGGCCGTCGTCGGCGATCTCGACGGCGACCTTGGTCGCCGACCACGTGGCGCGGATGCGGACCGAGGAGGTGGCAAAATCCACCGCATTCTCGACCAGGTTGCCGAGCCCGTAGAGGATGCCGGGATCGCGCCGGCCGACCGGTTCGGGCGGCATGCCGTCGAGCGACACCGCGATGTCGATGCCGAACGCGCGGTGCGGGGCGGCGATCTCCTCGATCAGGCTCGCCAGCGGCAGGCGGTCGAGATGGCCGCCGGGCTCCTCGCCGAGCGAACTGATCCGCTCGAGAATGCCACGGCAGCGTTCGACCTGGCTGCGCAGCAGGCGGACGTCGTCGGCGTGCGGGCCGTCGGGGGGCAGCTCGCGCTCCAGCTCGCGCGCCACCAGCGCGATGGTCGCCAGCGGCGTGCCGAGTTCGTGCGCAGCGGCGGCGGCCAGTCCGTCGAGCGCCGACAGGTGCTGCTCGCGGGCGAGCACCAGTTCGGCGGCTGCCAGCGCGTCGGACATCTGCCGCGCCTCCTCGGCGACGCGAAAGGCATAGGTGCCCATGAAGCCCAACGTCAGCGCCAGGGCGACCCAGATCCCCGCCACGTACAGCCCCGGCAGGTCCGGCTCATTGCCGCCCGCCCAGGGCAGCGGCAGGTGCACCACGCCGATGACGGTCGCGCAGGCGAGCGCGATGCCTCCGAGACTCACCGTATTGGCCGGCGGCAGTGCGCTCGCCGAGACCACCACTGGCACCAGCAGCAGGATGGCGAACGGGTTGGCGAGGCCGCCCGTCAGCGCCAGCAGGGCGGCGAGCTGAATGATGTCGTAGCCGAGCAACGCCGTCGCCGGACCGGCCGACAGTTCCCTTGAGGCCGGATAGCGGATCCTCAGGAACATGTTGAGCCAGGCCGACAGCGCGATCAGCGCGAAGCACAGGCCGACCGGCAGGTCGTAGCCGAGCACGAGATAGACGGCGATCACGGCCGCCGACTGGCCGGCGATCGCGATCCAGCGCAGCCGCACCAGCGTCCGCAGCCTGAGCCGCGAGCGTCTGAGCGGAAGATCGTGGGGCGTGGTAGCGGTCATTGCGGCGTCCGGTGCGGGCGGCGCTCCGACTCGGCATGCACCGCGCCGACCATTATATAGGCCGGTGTCCGGGGCGGCGGCGACCGCCACGTCGACGCAGCGTTCGCCCCCGGAGCCAGGGTCATGGATGTTCCGCTGACAGATCACGCCAGGTCCGGCCCCGCCGCAGCCGACAGCGCGCACCACATCGCGGTCAAGGTGCGTGGCCTGACCAAGCGCTACGGAGCGGTTACCGCCGTAAATGACGTCAGCTTCAGCATCCGGCGCGGGTCGGTGACCGGCCTCCTCGGCGGCAACGGCGCGGGCAAGACGACGACCATCGCCATGCTGATGGGGCTGGTGCTGCCGAGCGGAGGCAGCATCGAGGTGCTCGGCGTTGACATGCTGCGCGATCGCCACCGGGTGCTGCACCGGATCAACTTCGAAAGCCCTTATGTCGACATGCCGATGCGGCTGACGGTGCGGCAGAATCTGACCGTGTTCGCCCGGCTCTACGGGCTTGACCGGGTGGCCGAGCGGGTCGCCGACATCGCCGGAGCGCTCGATCTCATCCATCTGCTCGACCGGCCCTGCGGCAAGCTCTCGGCCGGTCAGAAGACCCGTGTCAGTCTCGCCAAGGCGCTGATCAACATGCCGGAGGTGCTGCTGCTCGACGAGCCGACCGCGTCCCTCGATCCCGACACGGCCGACTGGGTGCGCAGCCACATCGAGGACTACCGGCACAGCCGCGACGCGACCATCCTGCTTGCCTCGCACAACATGCCGGAGGTCGAGCGGATGTGCGACCGCGTGCTGATGATGAAGGCCGGCGTGATCGTCGACGACGGGGCACCGGAAGACCTCATCGCCCGCTACGGCCGCACCAATCTCGAGGACGTGTTCCTCGACGTCGCGCGCGGCACCGGGCGCGCCGCCAGCCTCGTCCGAGCAGGTCCACCATGAGCCGGGGCACGCCGCGCGACTTCGCACCTCCCCTCTACCGCTCCGTGTCGCCGGCGCGCAGCTGGGCGATGCTGCTGCGCTACCTCTACCTGCTGAGGGGGTCCTGGCCGCGCATCGTGGAACTGATCTACTGGCCGACGGTGCAGATGCTGATGTGGGGCTTCCTGCAGCTCTACCTGTCGGAGACGTCCGGAATCTTCGCCGAGATGGGCGGGGTGTTCATCGGTTCGGTGCTGCTGTGGGACATCCTGTTCCGCGGCCAGCTCGGCTTCTCGATTTCCTTCATGGAGGAGATGTGGGCCCGCAACATGGGCCACCTGATGATGACGCCGCTCAGACCGATGGAGTTCGCGGCCGCGCTGATGGCGATGAGCCTGGTGCGGCTTGCGGTCGGGCTGGTTCCGGTGACGCTGATGGCGATCGCCTTCTTCGGCTTCAACCTGTGGGGGCTCGGGCTGGCGCTGGTGGCGTTCTTCGTCAACCTGTTCCTGACCAGCTGGGCGATCGGTCTTGCAGTCTCCGGCATGGTGCTGCGATTCGGGCTTGGGGCGGAAGGGCTTGCCTGGTCGGTGACGTTCCTGCTGCTGCCGCTTACCTGCGTCTACTATCCGGTCGAGGTGTTGCCGGTGTGGCTGCAGTGGATTGCGCTGTCGCTGGCGCCAACCTATGTATTCGAGGGAATGCGGGCGGTGGTGATCGACGGCGTGTTCCGCGCCGATCTGATGGCCGTCGCGCTAGGGCTGAACGCGATCTACTTCAGCCTTGGCCTCGTGGCCTTCCTCAAATTCTTCGAGTCGGCGCGACGGGCCGGCTCGTTGCTGCAGCTCGGAGAATAGGCCGACAGGGCAGCGCGATCCGACGGGCACGCTCTATCGGCGGCGCCGGCCGCTACGCGACGTCGGATGCATGCTCCCGGCCTCAGGACGTCCGGCCGCAAAGGCGCCGTCAGCGTTAACGAACGGTTTGCACTGCGGAGTCGATACTTGCCATCTGTGGCGCCAACGCCTAGCTTGCCGCACTGCACACAAGTTGGCGGCCTAGAAAAGATGCCGGCGGTGCTTGGGGGAAATGCGGATCTGGAGACGGAGGATCCGAACCGCCATGTCGTTTTATCAGTGGTATGAATTGACGCACGCTGCCCTCAGCCCGGTGCGTGCGGCCGCAGACGTGACCCGTCTCTATTATCGCAACCCGCTCAATCCGATGACCCATACGTCGATCGGACGCGGCGCGGCGGCGATGATGGAGATGTTCGAGCGCGTGACGCGGCGCTACGGAAAGCCTGAATTCGGCATCGACTCGACGCTCGTCGGCGCGGTACGGGTGCCGGTACGCGAGGAAGTGGTCTGGGAGCGGACCTTCTGTCGTCTCCTCCGCTTCGCCAAATCGCTCCCCGCCCGCATGGACGCGGGGCCGAAGCTGCTGATCGTCGCGCCGATGTCTGGCCATTACGCGACCCTGCTGCGCGGCACCGTCGAGGCGATGCTGCCCAATCACGATGTCTACATCACCGATTGGGTCGATGCGCGCATGGTGCCGATCAACCAGGGCACCTTCGATCTCGACGACTACATCGACTACATGCAGAACATCCTGCATTTCCTGGGCGGCGACACCCATGTCATGGCGGTGTGCCAGCCCTCGGTACCGGTGCTGGCTGCCGTTTCGCTGATGGAGGCGCGCAACGACCCCTATGTGCCGATCACCATGACGCTGATGGGCGGTCCGATCGACACGCGCGTCAATCCGACCGCCGTCAACCGCCTGGCGCAGGAACGCGACATCGACTGGTTCCGCCGCAACGTCATCATGAAGGTACCGTTCCCCCACCCGGGGATGATGCGCGAGGTCTATCCGGGCTTTCTGCAGCTCACCGGGTTCATGAGCATGAACCTCGACCGGCACATGGCGGCCCACCGCGACCTGTTCACGCATCTAGTCAAGGGAGACGGCGATTCGGCGGAGAAGCACCGCGAGTTCTACGACGAATATCTGGCCGTGATGGATCTGACCGCGGAGTTCTACCTTCAGACGGTCGATCAGGTGTTCATCCGCCATGCCCTGCCCAAGGGTGAGATGATGCACCGCGGCAACCCGGTCGATCCGTCCGCCATCCGCAATGTCGCGCTGATGACGGTGGAAGGCGAGAACGACGACATTTCCGGTATCGGTCAGACGAAGGCCGCACACCGGCTGTGCTCGAACCTACCCGACGACATGCGCGTCCACTACGAGCAGCCGAAGGTCGGACACTACGGCGTCTTCAACGGTTCGCGGTTCCGCGCCGAGATCGCGCCGCGGATTTCCGACTTCATCCGAACGCATTCCGGCCGGTTCGCGCGCCGGCCGGCGGCGTCGTCCGGTGGCGCGCACCGCGCCACGGGTCGCGGCAATGGCCGCAGCTCGGCGAAGCACAATGGCGGCGCCGCACGGGCTGCACGGCATGAGGCCGACGTCTGAACCGGCCCCGCCGTCCCGGCTGGTCCGGCCCCGCCCTGCCGCATCCCACTTGAAGCGGCGGGCCCGGCGCCCCACTTCGTGAGGGTCACCCGAACCCGCAGGAGGGGCCCGTGCAGAATTTTCCGATCCGCCCGAGCTGGTCGCCGCTGTCAATCGCCGCGATGGTGGTCGGCTTCATCATCTGGTGGCCGCTCGGAGTGGCGGTGCTGGCCTGGATCATCTGGGGCGAGCGGATGATCGCCTGGTGGGACGAGAGCCGCCATCGGTTCCAGGTCCGTGCTGCCGGCGATACCGGCAATGCAGCCTTCGAGGCCTATCGCAAGGCCGAACTCGAGCGACTCGAACGCGAGCGCCGTCGCATCGAGCAGGAGGCCGAGGAGTTCCAGGCCTTCATGCGCGAGCTGCGCAAGGCACGGGATCGCGAGGAGTTCGATCGCTTCATGGCCGAGCGCCGCCGTCGCGCTGCGACGGGAGAGGCGGGTGCCCGCCCGACCGGGCCTGTGACGGGTACGGCGACCGGCGCCTCGGCCTGATCGAACGGGACCGTCGCATCGTCGGCGCGGCGCACGAGCGCCGCGCCTTTCGTTTGCCCGGATCGGCATGGCAACATGACCGCTGTCCGATTCGTCCGGTCCGCGATGTCAGTCCTGCCCCGCCGTCTGCGCAGCCCCGCGCTTCCCGCGACCGTCGAGATCATCGTCGACGGTGCGCCGGTGTCGATCGCCGTGCGGCGCTCCGACCGGGCGTGCCGATACTTGCTGAAGCTGCCCGCCGCGTCCGAACATCCTGTCCTGGTTATCCCGGCGCATGGCAGCCTGGACCGGGGCCTGGCATTCGCCCGTGCACAATCGGGGTGGTTGCGCGAGCGCATCCGGCGCCGGCCCGACCATGTGCGTTTCGAGGACGGCGCCGAAATTCCGCTGCGCGGCGAGATGCATCTGGTCTGCGCGACCGGCCTGCTGCGCGGTGGCGTCAGGCTGGTCGCCGCTACGCAGCCGCTGCCGCGCATCGAGGTCGCCGGCGATCCGGAACATCTTGCCCGCCGCCTGACCGACTGGCTCAAGGCGGAGGCGCGCCGCGACCTCGAGCCGGCAGTGAGACGTCATGCAGAGCGGCTGGGCGTCAAGCCGAAGCGCATCGCGGTCCGCGACCAGAGCTCGCGCTGGGGATCGTGCTCGACGAACGGCACGCTGTCCTTTTCCTGGCGGCTGATTCTCGCGCCGCCGATGGTCCTCGACTATCTGGCCGCGCACGAGGTCGCCCATATGGTCGAGATGAACCACAGCCGACGCTTCTGGCGCACGCTGGAGGCGATCGCCCCGCACACGGGCGCGGCCGAGGCCTGGCTGAAGCGGCACGGGGCCAGCCTGTTCCGGTACGGGCCACGCTGACCCCGATCCGGCACCGCAGCGGGGCAACGACTTGCTCGAGCGTCACGTCTTCAAGGCTGAGCTGTCGGATTCCTTGCCATCCGGGGCACTGCTGGTGCCCCGGCTCCATCACGGCTCAGTGGGTGTCGGGACCATCGCGCCACACGGCATCGGATCGGGACTTCCCGGCATCGGACGGCGGTGCGGCATGCAAGGGCCGGCAGTGGCGCCGTCGGTAGAGGACAATGCGCGGCGTCGTCGCTCGTCTATTGCGTTCGTCCGGCGATTGCCTTAAACGCACCGTGCGCGGCGCGACCCCGTGGGGCCATAGCTCAGTTGGGAGAGCGCTTGAATGGCATTCAAGAGGTCGGGGGTTCGACTCCCCCTGGCTCCACCATCCCGCCGCGGTACGGCCCGGAGACATGGGTTCCGGATGATCTGCGCCACCGACGCCTGCACAACCGACAGCCGCGAACGGCACGAGACGGCGCTCGCTGCCTTCGCCGGCTACTGCCGGCAGGCGACGACGGAGGCGCTGGTCGAGGAGTACCGACGGGCGGCGATGCACCGTTCGGACTGACAGCTGAGCCGGACATCGCGTCCTTACCATCCCGGCCGGCCCGGCAGCGTCGCGTTCGCGTCATGCCGCCCGATCCCGGCTCGGTCTCGCGGTCATTCGTGGTGACGGGAGCGGATCGCCTCCGGGATGACGGAGCGGCAGGCTGTTCGGGATGGCGGGGAGATGGAGACCGGATGCGGGGGGCTTGTCCTGCCGGCCAGGCGCCGACGGCGGGACCGTCCGGTCAGGTCCGCACCGGGATCACGGCGGTCGCCTCGATCTCGACCATGGCCTGCGGCTCGACGAGGCCGCACACCTGGACGACGGCCATGGCCGGGAAGTGGCGGCCGATGATCTCGCGGTAGACGGGGCCGAGCTCCTTCAGGCAGGCGCGGTAGGCGTCGAGATCGGTGACGTACCAGGTAAGCCGGACGATGTGATGGGTCTCGGCGCCACCGGCCCGGACGATATCGCGGATATTGGCGAGCGTCTGGCGGACCTGGCCGAGGAAATCGGGCGGGAACCGGCCCTCGGTGTCCCAGCCGACGACGCCGCCGGTGACGAGGATCTCGCCCGTCGCCTTCATGCCGTTGGCATAGCCGAGCGGGCGCGGCCAGCCTTCCGGCTGCACGACCGTCGGTCGACCGTCGTCGGGCGACGATGGGGCGGAGGGGAGGGCGGGGGCAGGTGTGGTCACGGACACGGGCGTGTTCCTCGCTGTTGGTCGCGTCACGGACGGATCAGCTCGCGCGCGATCGTAGGCTGGCGGCCGCCTCCGCCCGCGCACGCTCGCGCAGCTCGACGCGGCGCAGCTTGCCGGTTTCGGTGCGCGGCAGGGTATCGACGAACTCCACCGCCCGCGGATACTTGTAGGGGGCGATCTCGTTCTTGACGAAGGTCTGCAGCTCGGCGGCAAGGGCGGGCGAGGGCTCGAAGCCGTCCTTCAGCTGGACATAGGCCTTGACGATCTGGCCGCGCTCGGGACAGGGCGCACCGACCACGCCGCAGAACGCGACGGCGGGATGGCTCAGCAGCGCCGCTTCCACCTCCGGTCCGGCGATATTGTAGCCGGCCGAGACGATCATGTCGTCGGAGCGCGCCTGGTACCAGAAATAGCCGTCCTCATCCATGACATAGGTGTCGCCGGTGACATTCCAGCCGGCCTGGACATAGTCGGCCTGGCGTTCGTCGGCGAGATATCGGCAGCCGGTCGGGCCGCGCACGGCCAGACGGCCGATGGTGCCCGGGGGCACCTCGTTGCCCTGCTCGTCGATCACCTTCGCCTCGTAGCCCGGGACCGGCCGACCCGTCGCGCCGGGACGTACTTCCTCCTCCGGCGAGCCGATGAAGATGTGCAGCATCTCGGTCGCGCCTATGCCGTCGAGGAGCTTCAGGCCGGTCGCCGCGTGCCAGGCGTCCCAGGTCGGCTTGGGCAGGGTCTCGCCGGCCGAGACACACTTGCGCAGCGAGGCGACGTCACCCGGCCGCATCTGGTCGAGCATGACGCGGTAGGCGGTCGGTGCGGTGAAGCAGATTGTCGCCTTGTAGCGGCCGATCGCCGGCAGCAGCTCCTCCGGCGCCGCCTTCTCGAGCAGCACGGTGGACGCTCCGACCCGCATCGGGAACAGCACCAGGCCGCCGAGCCCGAAGGTGAAGGCGAGCGGCGGCGAGCCGATGAACACGTCGTTCGGCTCCGGTCTCAGCACGTTCATCGCATAGGCGTCGCAGATCGCCATCATGTCGCGGTGAAAGTGCATGGTGCCCTTCGGAACGCCGGTGGTGCCGGAGGTGAAGCCGATCAGGCAGACATCGTCGCTCGAGGTGTCACAGGGCTCGAACTCGGCCGACTCCTCGGCCATCATCGCCTCGAGCGTATCCGCGCCGCCGCCCCAGTAGACGATGCGCTGGAGGTCCGGCGCCATCGCCTTCGCCTTCTCCATCTCCTCGGCAAGGCGGATATCGCACAGCGCGAGAGCGATCTTCGCCTTCTGGATCGGATAGGCGAGCTCCTTGGCGCGCAGCAGCGGCATCGTTGCGACCACGACGCCACCGGCCTTCAGCACGGCGAAATGCGCGATCACCATCATCGCGTTGTTGGCCGAACGCAGCAGGACGCGGTTGCCGGGGACCATTCCGAGCCGACGGGTCAGCACGTTGGCGAGGCGGTTCACCTGCGCCTGCAACTGCGCATAGGTCAATGTTCCGCCGGGCGTGATGAGACAGATCCTGTCGCCGTTGCCGCGTGCGACATGGCGATCGAGCAGCTCGACCGCGCAGTTCAGCCGCTCCGGATATCTGAGCTCCGGGCGGTCGAACAGGAAATCGGGCCATTGTCCGGCCGGCGGGAGGTTGTCCCGGGCAAAGGTGTCGACGTGTCCACTCGGCAGCATGTTCCGTCCTCCGATGCCGTGTCCGCGCCCGCCTTCCGGCGCGGCGAAGCGGCTAGTGACGCGCGTCGGCCCGCGCGCCGGCGGCCTCTGCCGCCTTCAGCATCTCGCGGGCGATGACGATCTTCTGAACCTCGGTCGCTCCCTCGTAGATTCTGAGAGCCCTGATCTCGCGATAGAGCTCCTCGACCTTCGTGCCGCTCCTGACCCCCAGGCCGCCGAACAGCTGGACGGCGGCATCGATCACCGACTGGGCCGTCTCGGTAGCGAACATCTTCGCCATCGCTGCCTCGCGGGTGATGCGCGGCGCGCCCGTATCCTTCGTCCAGGCGGCGCGGTAGATCAGCAGCGCTGCCGCGTCGATACCCGTGGCCATGTCGGCGAGACGTGCCTGGGTGAGCTGCAGGTCGGCGAGCGGTGCGCCGAACAGCCGGCGCTTCAGTGCCCGGTCCAGTGCCTCGTCGGCGGCGCGCCGCGCAAAGCCGAGCGCGGCAGCGCCTACGGTGGAGCGGAAGATGTCGAGCGTTGCCATGGCGATCCTGAAGCCGTCGCCGCCCCGGCCGATCCGGTTGGCGACGGGGACGCGGCAGCCATCGAAGTGGAGTGTCGCCAGCGGGTGCGGGGCGATCACGTCGATGCGTTCGGCAATCTCGAATCCGGGCGTCCCGGCCTCGACGACGAAGGCCGACAGGCCGCGGGCGCCAGGCGCCTCGCCGGTGCGGGCGAAGACGACGTACCAGTCGGCGATGCCGCCATTCGAGATCCAGGTCTTGTCGCCGTCGAGCCGCACGTGCTCGTTTCCGTCCGGCGTCGCAGTGCAGGCGAGCGCGGCAACGTCGGAGCCGGCCTCGAGCTCCGACAGCGCGAAGGCGGGGATCGCGGTGCCGGCGCCGACGCCCGGCAGCCAGCGCGCCTTCTGCTCATCGGTGCCGGCGAGCGCCACGGGCCCCGAGCCGAGCCCCTGCATGGCGAAGGCAAAGTCGGCCAGCCCCGAGCGATAGGCCAGGATCTCGCGGGACAGGCAGAGTGTACGCACGTCATGTCGGGCAGTCATGCCGGGGCCGGCGAGGGGGGCGGCGGCCTTGAGCCATCCCGCATCGCCAAGCGCCCTGACGAGGGCGCGGCAGGAGCCGTCGACGTCGTGGTGGTCGATGAGCCCGGCGACCGCCGTATCGGCCCAGAGCGCCAGCGCGCCCGCCCGCGCGCGGTGGGCATCCTCGAAGAACGGCCAGTCGAGAAAGCTGGTGTCGGGCACGGGGTCAGTCTCCTGCGGTCTTGTCCCGGGCGCGCTGGACGGAGGCCTTGGTCTTGCCGAGGAGATCCATCAGACCGGCGATCTCGGCCTGATCGAGGCCCGCGAACATCTCGGCAATCCACGCTTCGTGAACCTTCGCCATCGCCCGGAACTCGGCGCGGCCGCGCTCGGTCAGCGAGATGATCTGCACGCGGCGGTCGTTCGGCGCCGGGCGACGGTCGAGATGGCCGGAGGCGACCAGCTTCTCGACGACATGGGTGACATTGCCGTTGGAGACCATCATCCGTTTCGACACCTCGCCGAGCGTCATGCCGTCGGGGGCCTTGTCGAGCTGGGCGAGCAGATCGAAGCGCGGCAGGGTGAAGTCGAAGCCGTCGCGCAGTCTGCGGCGGATCTCGGCCTCGACCATGGTCGTGCAGGTGAGCAGCCGGAGCCACAGCCGCAGTTCGGCCTTGTGGTCGCCAGGCGCCTCCAGCGCCTTGGTCTCGGCGTCGAGCGGCAGATCGTTCATCACATCACCTCACCCCCAGCGACGGCGATCGACTGACCGGTGATCGCCGAAGCATCCTCGCCGCACAGCCAGAGCACCGCGTCGGCCACCTCCGCCGGCGCGACCAGCCGTCCCTGCGGGTTGCCGCGCGTCAGTTCGGCAAGCGCCGCCTCACGGTTGCGGCCGGTCTTGGCCATGATCCGCGCGATGCTCTCCTCAACGAGATCGGTCGCGGTGAAACCGGGACAGACCGCATTGACGGTGACGCCGGTGCGGGCGGTCTCAAGCGCCAGCGACCTGACCAGACCGATTGCCGCGTGCTTGGCGGCGCAATAGGCCGTCGTATAGGCATAGCCCCTGAGGCCCGCGGTCGAGGCGACGACCACGATGCGCCCAAATCCGGCTTCCGTCATCGGAGTCAGCAGCGCGCCGGCCGCGTGTACGACACCCATCAGGTTGATATCGAGCATGCGGCGGAACATGTCGGCGTCAGTCCTGGCGAACGGCGCCGATTCGGCCGCACCGGCATTGGCGACGAGGATCGACACGGGCCCGCGCTCCGTGACTGCGGCTCGGATCGCGGTCCGTGTTGCCGCCTCGTCGGCAGCATCGGCCAGCGCATAGCCTGCAGCGCCGCCGGCCTCGACAAGCGCGGCCAGCGGTCCCTCGTTGCGGCCGGTCACGGTGACGCGGGCGCCGGCCGCTGTGAGCGCGGCGGCGATCGCAGCGCCAATGCCTCGCCCGCCGCCGGTGACCAGCGCGTGCCGCCCCTGAAGGCTTCCTTTCGCCATGCCTGTGAGTCGCGTCCAGTATTTATTTGATGCTTAAAATAACACGATCGGCCCCGACCATGAAAGCCCTCAATCGCATCGCCGTCCGCGACCGCGCGGACCGGGACAGGTCCATGCCGGCCGGATCCTGGCTCCGCTATTCCGCCGCCGACAGGATCTTCGCGCGCGGCCGCACCGCATCGGCCCTGCCACTGCGCGACTTCGGCCGGGCGCGGATGCGCAGATCCTCGAGATCCTGGCGGTCGCGCCGCGCGTTGCGGGCGAGCTGGTCGGCGCCCGGCGCGTATTGCGGCGGCACATGGATGTACGGAACCCCGTACCAGGCGGCGGCCTTCATGGCGAAGAACGGATCGACCAGGTGCGGTCGGCCGATGGCGACCAGATCGGCGCGCCCGGCGATCAGGATGGTGTTGGCCTGGTCGGCACTGGTGATGTTGCCGACACACATCGTGGCGATCTGCGCCTCGTTGCGAATCTGGTCGGAAAAGGGGGTCTGGAACATGCGTCCATAGACCGGGCGCGACCAGTTGACCGTCTGGCCGGTGGAGACATCGACGAGATCGACCCCGGCCTCGCCAAAGGCTGCCGCGATCGCCACGGCATCGTCGCCGGTGAGGCCGCCCTCGGCCCAGTCGGTGGCGGAGATGCGCACCGACATCGGCTTGTGCTTGGGCCAGGCGGCGCGCATCGCGGCGAAGACCTCGAGGGGAAAGCGCAGCCGGTTCTCGAGCGGACCGCCGTATTCGTCGGTGCGCGTGTTGGTCAGCGGCGACAGGAAACTCGCCAGCAGATAGCCGTGCGCGCAGTGCAGCTCGATCATGTCGAAGCCGATGCGCTCGGCCCGCTCGACTGCGGCGACGAACTGCGACGTGACGCGGTCCATGTCGGCGCGGGTCATCTCGCGCGGCACCTGACTCTCGGGATAGTAGGGGATCGCGGAGGCAGATATGATGTCCCATGCCTCGGCATCGGGCAGAGGCCGGTCCATCCCCTCCCACATCAGCCGCGAGGCGCCCTTGCGGCCGGCATGGCCGAGCTGCAGGCACAGCTTCGCGGCCGAATGGGCCCGCACGAAATCGACGATGCGCTGCCAGGCCCTTTCCTGGGCGTCATTCCACAGGCCGGCGCAGCCCGGCGTTATGCGCGCGTCGGGTGCCACACATGTCATCTCGGTGAAGACGAGTCCTGCCCCGCCCATCGCGCGGGTGCCATAGTGGGCAAGGTGGAAGTCGCCCGGAACCCCGTCGACCGCCGAATACATGCACATCGGCGACATCACGAGGCGGTTCGCCAGATCCATGTCGCGCAGCCGGAATGGCTGGAACGCGGCCGGCACCGGCCTGTCAACATCGACGTCGAAGCCGCGCGCCCTGAGCTTCTCGGCAAAGTTGCGGTCGGCCTCCGCGACGAAGTCCGGCGCCCTCAGCTTCAGGTTGTCGTAGGTGATCGCCTTGGAGCGGGTCATCAGCCCAAAGGCGAACTGGATCGGGTCGAAGTCCCAGAAGCGGTCGAGATGCTCGAACCACACCAGCGACACGTCCGCCGCGTGCTGGGTCTTCTCCACCTCCTCGCGGCGGCCGGTCTCGAACAGCCGCAGGGCGGCGGGAATGTCGGACGTCGCCTGCACCGCCTCGTAGAGCGCGATGGCATCCTCCATGGCGAGCTTGGTGCCGGAGCCGATCGAATAGTGGGCGGTCGCCTTGGCGTCGCCGAGCAGGACCATGTTGTCCTTCACCCAGCGCTCGTTGCGGATCATCGGGAAGTTGCGCCACATCGAACGGTTTGTCAGCACCGGGTGACCGTCGAGATACTTCGCGAAGATCCTGCGGCAGAATTCCGCGGAGTCCGTCTCGTTCAGCGCCGCAAGTCCCGCCCTTTCGAAGGTCGCGGCGTCGGTCTCGAAGATCCAGGTGGAGCGCCCCTCCTCGTACTGGTAGGCATGGGCGATGAAGATGCCCCACTCGGTCTCCTCGAAGGCGAAGGTGAAGGCGTCGAGCGGGCGGGTCGAACCCATCCAGGCGAACTTGTTGGGCCGCAGGTCGACAGTCGGCCGGAAATGGTCGACGAAGCGCTCGCGGAAGCGGCTGTTGACGCCGTCGGCGACGACGACGAGATCGCAATCGGAGTAGTCGGCATCAGGATCGGCCTCGGTCTCGAACCGCATCTCGATGCCAAGCGCACGGGCACGCTCCTGAAGGATCAGCAGCAATGTACGGCGCGAACAGCCGCAGAAGCCGTTACCGCCGATGCGGTGGGTGGTGCCCTTGAAGTGGATCTCGATGTCGTCCCAGTAGGCGAACTCCTCGGTGATCCGCCGGTAGCTCTCGCGGTCGTAGGCCTCGAAGGTGTCGAGCGTCTCGTCCGAGAACACGACGCCGAAGCCGAAGGTGTCGTCCGGGCGGTTGCGCTCCAGCACGGTGATTGCCGCCTCCGGTCGTGCCTTCTTCAGCAGGATGCCGAAATAAAGCCCGGCCGGTCCGCCGCCGACGATGGTCACCTTCATGGCACGCCTCCGATATCTGGCCGAAAATAAGTTTAAGCTTAAAATATCTTCGGCGCAAGGGGCTTCCGGAACCGTGCCCCGGGTTGTTCCCTCGTCTGCCTTTCCGGATGGCAGAGCCGCTCAGCGGCCGGCGTGATCGAGGACGAGTCCAAGCCCGGCAACCGTCACCGCCTCGGCGTCGAGCAGCCGGGCGGGGATCGCAAGATGGGCGAAGGCGGTGCGGTAGCGCCCGGGCAGCGGCCCGTCCGCGATGACCAGGATCTCGCCGCTCCCGCCCAACAGCCGCGGCATCTCGCGGATCTCGTGGCCGATCAGCACGCCGGACAGGTAATCGCGGATCTCGTCGGCGGCGATCTCGCCGAACAGCGCGTCCGCCCGTGCCGAGAACAGATGGTTGAGCAGGCCACCGGCCTCGCCGGCGCGGTCCAGGCCGCGCCGGAAGGCCGCACCGCCATCATGGCCGGGCACTGCCTCGGCCATCAGCGCGCCGAGGATCGAATGCCGGGACATCACCTCGAACACCTCGCCGGTCATGGCACTGGCGAAATCGACGATCCTGCCCTCGGCCATGCGCACCCACTTGCTGTGGGTGCCGGGAAGGCAGATCAGGCCATCCGCGCGGCCCTCTCGCGCCAGGGCGCCAAAGCATTGCACCTCCTCGCCGCGCATGACGTCGTGGCGCTCGCCGGCACCGCCGCGGCCGACGCCTGGGACGATCAGGATCGTTTCGGGTTCGGGCAGCCGGATCAGCGCCGCGGCGAGGCTGTCGAGGCTGGCGGGGCATCCGGCATAGGGGGCCTCCTGCCAGCCCTGCCGGCTGCCGACCATGCCGCTCATCACGACCGGGACCGCTGTCACCGGCCAGCCCTCGACGAGATGGTCGAAGGCCGCGCGGAATCCGGCTGCCCCGACATTGCGGATGCCAAGCGCCGCATGGCGCCGCTCGACCACGCTTCCATCCGCCGCGCAGGCCCAGGCGCGGGCATTGGTGGTTCCCCAATCAATCCGTACGGTCGCGATCACTTCTGCCTCTTGCGGTCTCGATCCACATTGATAGTATCATACGATAAATGTCGCCCGCGTCCGGACCGGATGCGACCGAGAACGGCGGTCGGGAGGATTGTGGTGCAGAAGCCGGTGCGGGCGATCGCGGGGCCGCGTCGCAGCGTCCACGGGCAGATCGTGGACGAGCTTGGCAGGCGCATCGTTGCCGGAGACTTCGCGCCCGGTTCGGTGCTTCCCACGGAAGGCGACTATTCGGCCCGCCTGTCCGTCAGCCGGACCTCGTTCCGCGAAGCGATCAAGATGCTCGCCGGCAAGGGGCTTGTCGAATCACGGCCGAAAACCGGAACCCGGGTGCGCCAGCGCTCGGAGTGGAACATGCTCGACCCCGACGTGACGAGCTGGGCGTTCCAGACCGGACCGGACCGCGACTATGCACGCGCCTTCTTCGAGTTCCGCGGCATCATCGAGCCTGCCGGCGCGGCGCTGGCCGCCCGCCGCCGACGCGAGCCGGACCTCGTGCGGATGCGCGAGGCACTCGAGGGAATGGCCGCCGCAGGTTCGCTGGAGGACTGGATCGGACCTGACCTGTCGTTCCACAAGGCGATCCTGGTCGCTTCCCGCAACGAGCTGCTGATCTCGCTTGGCCTGCTGCTGGAGCCGGCGCTGACCCGCTCCTTTGCCATCGCCAATGTGAGCCGCGCCAAGCGCGAGGGATCCCTGCCTCTGCACCGGGCGGTCTACGAGGCAATCGAACAGGAGGCGCCGGAGACGGCAAGGGCGGCGATGACCTATCTGCTCGACGAGGCGCTGGTCGATCTGGAGGAGATGGTCGGGCTGCGCGCGGAGGCGACCCCACCCGAGCAGGCCGCCCCATAGCCAATCCGACCGCCGGCCGAACTACAAGACCGCGACAGAGCGGCTGCAACAACCCCAGGAGGAATGGACATGCTGAAACAGACATTGACGACGGTGACGGCGACCGCAGTATGCGTGCTGGCGGCAGTCGGCGCCCGCGCCGACACGTCCGACAAGTCGATTGCCCTGTCAAACAACTACGCCGGCAATTCCTGGCGCCAGGCGATGCTGCGAAGCTGGGACAAGGTGACCAAGCAGGCGGTCGCCGACGGCAAGGTCAAGGCGGCGGACGCCTTCACCACCGCCGAGAATCAGGTCACCGAGCAGGCCGCGCAGATCCAGAATCTGATCCTGCAGGGCTACGACGCCATCGTCCTCAATGCTGCCTCGCCGGACGCGCTGAACGGCGCCGTGAAGGAAGCCTGCGACGCCGGGATCGTCGTCGTCTCGTTCGACGGGATCGTCACCGAGCCGTGCGCATGGCGCATCGCGGTCGACTTCAAGCAGATGGGCAAGGACCAGATCGCCTATCTCGCCGAGAAGATGCCAGACGGCGGCAACCTGCTCGAGATCCGCGGCCTCGCCGGCGTGTTCGTCGACGACGAGATCTCGGCGGGCATCCACGAGGGCGTTGCCGAGCATCCGCAGTTCAAGATCGTCGGCTCGGTGCACGGCGACTGGGCGCAGGACGTGGCCCAGAAGGCGGTCGCCGGCATCCTGCCAAGTCTGCCCGAGATCCATGCGGTCGTGACCCAGGGCGGCGACGGCTACGGCGCGGCGCAGGCCTTCCGTGCGGCCGGCCGCCCGACCCCGCTCATCATCATGGGCAATCGCGAGGACGAACTGCTCTGGTGGAAGGAGCAGAAGGACGCCAACGGCTACGAGACGATGTCGGTGTCGATCGCGCCGGGCGTCTCGACGCTCGCCTTCTGGGTGGCCCAGCAGATTCTCGACGGCCAGGACGTGCCAAAGGATCTGGTTGTGCCGTTCCTCAGGATTGACCAGGACAACCTCGAGCAGAACCTCGCCAATACGGAGAAGGGTGGCGTCGCCAATGTCGAGTATTCCCTCGAGGATGCCCAGAAGGTGATCCAGGCGGCAAAGGCGGCGAAGTAGCTGCATTCCCGAAGCGGCACTGGAGTCGAACGGCCGGACGACGATGGCTGAGCCGGATTGCATCGTCGAACTGGGCGGCGTCGAGAAGCGGTTCGGCGCCGTCCGTGCCCTTGGCGGTGTCGATCTGACCGTCGAGGCGGGCATCTGTGTCGGGCTGGTCGGCCACAACGGTGCCGGCAAGTCGACGCTGATGAATGTGCTGGCGGGAACCCTCTCCCCTGACGCCGGCCGCATCGTCGTCCATGGCGAGTCGACGGCCCGGGACATGGCTGGACACTGGACCGTCTCGACGGCGCACGAAGCCGGGCTGCGCTGCGTCTTCCAGGAGCTGTCGCTCTGCCCGAACCTCACGGTCGCCGAGAACGCCCGCATCATGCATCCGGCGTTGAGAGGTTTCGGCTGGCGCCGGCGCGCCGGCAGCCTGATCATCGGCAAGCTCGACGAGATCTTTCCCGGCCACGGCATTTCGGCCGCAGACATCGTCGGCGACCTGTCGATCGCCCGTCGGCAGATGGTGGAGATCGCCCGTGCCTTCTCGGAAACCGAGAGCCGTGCCCGGCTGGTCATTCTCGACGAGCCGACCTCCTCGCTCGATTCCGTGGTCGCCGGCCAGCTGCTCGGCTTCGTGCGTCGTTTCGTCGACTCCGGCGGCTCCGTGATCCTGATCTCGCACCTTCTGGGCGAGATCCTGGAGACGGCCGACCGGGTGGTCGTGATGCGCGACGGCCGTGTCGTCGACACGCGCCCCGCGGCCGCCTTCACCCGCGCAAGCCTCGTCGCCGCGATGGGCAACGTGGCGCGCGAGGCAGCGGCCAGCGATGTCGTCGCCGCATCGAACCGTGGCGATGCTCCGCTGACCGTGAGCGCGCGACCACTGGCCCAGACCAACGACATGCGATTGACGGCGCATCGCGGCGAGGTCGTTGGTCTGGCCGGTTTGGAGGGGCATGGCCAGGGAGCGATGCTGCGCCAGGTATTCTCGGCGGCCGGGCGCCGCACCGCCCACACCTTGGTCGAAGGGCCGGTCGCGCTGGTCGCTGGCGACCGCCAGACCGACGGAGTCTTCCCGCTGTGGTCGATCGCCCTCAACATCTCGATCCGTTCGCTGAAGCGGCTGCGGCGCGGGCCGCTGATCGACCTCGCAGCCGAGCGAGAGATGGCTGAGACTTGGCGCGAGCGCATCTCGATCCGCACACCGGACACGGATAATCCGATCCTGTCGCTGTCCGGCGGCAACCAGCAGAAGGCGCTGTTCGCCCGGGCGCTCGGCTCGGACGCCGAGATCGTGCTGATGGATGATCCGATGCGCGGCGTCGACATCGGCACGAAACAGGAAGTCTATCGGATCATCCGCGACGAGGCCGGCAAGGGCCGCACCTTTCTCTGGTACACGACCGAGATGGACGAACTGAAGAATTGCGACCATGTCTATGTGTTCCGCAACGGGCGTATCGTGGCCGATCTGGCGCGGCACGAACTGACCGAGGAGAAGGTGCTGCAATCCTCCTTCACGGAGGAAGCATGATTCCGGATCTTGCGAGCCCGCGCCTGCTCAGGGCGATCCTGCCGGCCCTGTCGCTGACCGTGATCCTGGTGGCGATCTTCTACCTGCAGCCCCGCGCGATGAGCTACATGGGGCTCAACCTCCTGCTCAACCTTGCCGTGCCGATCGCGCTGGCGACGATCGCGCAGATGTTCGTCATCTGCGTCAACGATCTCGACCTGTCGATCGGCGCTTATGTCGGCTTCTGCGCCTGCGTGACCGCGACCTGGCTGAACGATGCGCCGCTGATCGGCGCCGCGGCGCTCGCCGCCTGCATCCTCGCCTATGCGCTGCTCGGCGCGCTCATCCATCTGCGCAACCTGCCCTCCATCGTCGTCACCCTCGGCATGTCGTTCGTCTGGCTTGGCCTGTCGGTGATGCTGCTGCCGACGCCGGGCGGCAAGGCGCCCGAGTGGATCAGGGCAGTCATGACGCTGAAGACGCCGGTGGTGCCGTTCTCGATCCTGGCCGTGGTGGCGATCGGGGCTGCGGTGCATCTCTTGCTGATGCGTTCCGCCTACGGCGCCGTCCTGCGTGGCGCCGGCGGCAACGCCCGCTCGGTGGCGCGCGCCGGCTGGTCGATGCTGAAGATCAAGATGGTGATGTACGCCTTCGCCGGCCTGTTCGGCATGCTCGCCGGCATGGCGCTGGTCGGGCTCACCACTTCGGCCGACGCCAACATCGCGCTGCGCTACACGCTGCTGTCGATCGCCGGGGTGATCCTTGGCGGCGGCGAGTTCGTCGGTGGCCGCATTTCGCCGATCGGCGCCGTCATCGGCGCGGTGACATTGACGCTGGCGGGCTCGTTCCTGTCCTTCATGCGGATCAGTCCCGACTGGCAGATCGGCGCGCAGGGGGCGATCCTGATCATCGTGCTGGCGCTTCGGGCGCTGATCAACCGGGCGGAGGCGAGGCCGTGACCGGTGCCGTCTCCCGCCTGTTCGACCGGCCGTGTATCTGGGCCTACCTCGCCGCGATCGGTGTGTGGGTCGCCACCATTGCCTTCACCGGTGGCCAAGGTGCCGGCGCGGTGCTGACGGCGGCGTTCACCTTCGCCACCTTCTTCGTCATTGTTGCGCTCGGCCAGATGTTCGTGGTCACGCTGGGGCCGGGCAATGTCGATCTGTCGATCCCGGCGACGATGACGCTGGCCGGGACGGTGGCGCTCAAGATCATGGACACGGACAATTCCATGATCCTCGCGGGGATCGCGGTGACGCTCGCGGTCGGCATCGGCGTCGGGATCATCAACTACGGCCTCATCCGGCTGCTGCGCATTCCGCCGATCATCGCCACCCTGTCGTCGAGCTTCGTCTTCCAGTCGGCGGCGATCTGGTACAACCGCGGTCTCAGGATCAAGCCGCCGCCGGCGCTGGGCGACTTCACCACCACCGTCGTGTGGGGGATGCCCGTGCTGGCCATCTGCGTCATTCTGCTTGCGGCAGTCATGCATGTGGTGCTGACCCGCACGGTCTACGGACGCTCGGTGGTCGCCATCGGCCAGAACCAGCGTGCCGCCTGGCTCGCCGGCGTCGCGGTCGACCGCACGCGCTTTGCAACCTATGTCATGTGCGCGGTGTTCGCCTCGCTGTGCGGGCTGCTGTTCGCCTCCTTCTCGGGCGGGGCAGCGCTCAACATGGGCCAGGAATACCTGCTCAACTCGATCGCCGTCGTGGTGATCGGTGGCACGTCGGTGGCCGGTGGCTTCGCCAATGTCCCCGGCCTGTGGGGCGCGGCGCTGTTCCTGTTCCTGCTGGTCACCATGCTGAACACCTTCGGGCTCGGCGCCGGGATCCGCATGGTGCTGACCGGCGCGATCATCATTGCCGTCATCGTGCTGGCTAGCGGGCGACGCGGCGAGCGATAGGGGAGGATCGGGAATGGCCCTGGTGGGCGATGCCTACGATTACGTGGACCGGCGATTCTACGACCTGACGGTGCCGACCGCCGACGTCGAAAAACTCTACGACGGCTGCCGCTGGGCCGAGGGACCGGTATGGTTCGCCGACGGCGGCTATCTGGTGTGGAGCGACATCCCCAACCGGCGGATGCTGCGCTGGGTGCCGGACGGGGGCGTAAGCGTGTTCCGCCACGATTCCGGATTCGCCAACGGCAACACCCGCGACCGGCAGGGCCGGCTGGTGACCTGCGAGCATGGCAACCGTCGTGTCACCCGCACCGAGCCGGACGGGACAATCACCGTCATTGCCGACAGGTACCGAGGCAAGCGGCTGAATTCGCCGAACGACGTGGTGGTGAAGTCGGACGGTTCGATCTGGTTCACCGATCCGACCTACGGCATCATGTCCGACTACGAGGGCAACAAGGGCAAGCAGGAACAGGACGGCTGCTTCGTCTATCGGGTCGACCCGGTGACGGGGGAACTCAGTGTCGTGGCCGACGATTTCGTGAAACCGAACGGGCTCGCCTTCTCGCCCGACGAGCGCCTGCTCTACATCGCCGATTCCGGCCTCAGCCACGACCCGGACGGACCGCACCATATCCGGGTGTTCGAGGTCGACGGTGATCGGCTCGCCAATGGCCGCATCTTCACCGAGGTCTCGCCCGGCGTGCCGGACGGCATGCGGGTCGATGTCGAGGGCAATGTCTGGACGAGCGCGCAGGACGGTATACATTGCCACGCGCCGGACGGGACGCTGATCGGCATCATCCGCATTCCCGAGATGGTGTCGAACCTCACCTTCGGCGGGCCGAAGCGCAACCGGCTGTTCATCACCGCGACGCGCTCGCTCTACTCGGTCTTCGTGGGCGTCAGTGGCGCACAGCTGCCCTGAACGGCCGCAGACAGCAACGGAACGACACACGTGAACGAGATATCCCCCATCCGCGAGGCGGCGGTGCGCGTCGTCCGCCTCAACCCGATCGACAACGTGGTCACCGCGACCGGGCGCATCGCCGCCGGGACGCCGGTTCCCGGCGAGGGCGTCGTCGCCGCAACCGACATCCCCTCCGGCCACAAGATCGCGACCGCCGCCATCCCTGCCGGTGCCGAGGTGCGCAAGTACGGCCAGATCATCGGCTTCGCCGCCTCCGACATCGCCCCCGGCGAGCACGTGCACACGCATAACTGCGTGATGGGCGACTTCGCCCGCGACTATGCCTTCGGCGCCGAGGCGCGGCCGACCGAATTCGTGCCGGAGGCGGAGCGGGCGACGTTCCAGGGCATCGTTCGCCACGACGGACGGGTCGCGACCCGCAACTACATCGGCATCGTCTCCACGGTGAACTGCTCGGCGACCGTCGCCCGGATGATCGCCGCCCACTTCACGCCGGAGCGGCTCGCCGCCTATCCCAAAGTCGACGGAGTCAGTGCCTTCGTGCACGGCACCGGCTGTGGGCTGGCCGATGCCGGCGAGGGCTTCGACACGCTGCAGAGGACCATGTGGGGCTATGTCCGCCACCCGAACTGCGCGGGCGTGCTGCTCGTCGGACTCGGCTGCGAGGTGAACCAGATCCGCTTCCTGATCGATGCCTACGGACTGAATGACGACAGCCGTTTCCAGCACATGACCATCCAGGACTGGGGTGGCACGCGCAAGGCGGTCGAGGAGGGCATCCGTCGCATCGAGGCGATGCTGCCCGCCGCCAATGCCGTCCGACGCGAGACCGTATCGGCGGAGCATCTGATGCTCGCCCTCCAGTGCGGCGGCTCCGACGCCTGGTCAGGAATCACGGCCAACCCGGCGCTCGGGGTCGCGGCCGACATCCTGGTACGCAATGGCGGCACGGCAATTCTGGCGGAGACTCCCGAGATCTACGGGGCCGAGCATCTGCTCACCCGCCGTGCGCCCGACCGGGCGGTGGCCGAAAAGCTGATCGAGCGCATCAAGTGGTGGGAGAGCTACACCGCCCGCAACGGCGGCAACATGAACAACAACCCCTCGCCCGGCAACAAGGCAGGCGGACTGACCACCATTCTCGAGAAGTCGCTCGGGGCAGCCGCCAAGGGTGGAACCACCAATCTCGTCGGCGTCTACAAGTATGCCGAGCCGGTGACGGCGAAGGGGTTCGTGTTCATGGATTCGCCCGGCTACGACCCCGCCTCGATCACCGGCGAGGTGGCGTCGGGGGCGACCATCGTCTGCTTCACCACCGGCCGCGGCTCGGTCTTCGGCTTCAAGCCGGCGCCCAGCGTGAAGCTGGCAACCAACACGGCCATGTACGAGCGCATGTCGGACGACATGGACGTGAACTGCGGGGAGATCCTCTCGCACGGCGTGAGCGTCGAGGAGATGGGGCGCCGGATCTTCGACGTGCTGCTGCGGGTCGCCTCGGGCGAAAAGTCGAAGAGCGAGCAGCTCGGCTTCGGCGACAACGAATTCACCCCCTGGGTCATCGGCGCAACAATGTGACCGGGACGACACGATTGCGATTTACGTCCACCCGGGTCTTGGTCGCAGCCTCACCGTCGCTACAATCTGCGCACGAAGGTGGCGAGAGGCGGTGCTGGCAAGACTGACAGGGTCCGGATGTTCAACGCGATCCAGAAGGTGATACGCAACCTGAAGCCTGGCGCGGACGAGCCGGCATTCGATGCCGGCGATCCGAAGGTCGCGACGGCCGCGCTCGCGGTGCATGCCATCGCCGTCGATGGTGTCATCGGCGATGACGAGCGGGCGAAGCTGCGCGCGATCCTGAAGGACCATTTCGCCCTCGACGAGAAGCAAACCTCCCAGCTGATCGAGGAGGCGCGTCGACGCGATATGGAGGCGATCGATCTTTACGCCTTCACAAGCGTGCTGAAGCGCACTCTCGACGATGAGGGCCGGCACGACGTCGTCGAGATGCTCTGGCAGCTCGTCTACGCCGACGGGGCGGTGCACGAATTCGAGGACAACTTCATCTGGCGGGTCGCCGAACTGCTTGGCGTCTCGTCGCGCGACCGGATCATGCTGCGCCGGCGAGTCGCGCATGCGCCGCATCACAACGACGATGAGGTTTGACCGGGCAAGACGGCCGGTCAGACCGGCCTCGCGCTTGAGTCGGCCTGCGAAGCACTGTAACCGGAGATACTGACGGGCGGATCGGCGCCTGGAGCGAAATGGCTTGAGCACAGCGACGCGGCCGCGTGGCCGGCTTGACGGCAAGATCGCGCTCATCACGGGCGGGGCGGGAGGCATCGGCAGCGGGATTGCCCGAGCCTTCGCCGGCGAAGGCGCTCGCGTGATGGTCAGCGACATCGATGGCGCGGCCGCTGCCGGCATCGCCGCCGGGATCAATGCGCACCATCCCGGTTGCGCGGCAAGCTGCGCCCATGATGTCACCTCGGAGAGCGACTGGAACGCGGCCCTTGCGGCGTGTCGGCAGGCTTTCGGAGGCTTGAGCGTTCTGGTCAACAACGCAGGCATCTGGGCAATCGGCGCCGTCGATGACACCGAGCCGGACAGCTGGCGGCGCTGCATGTCGATCAATCTCGACTCGGTCTATCTCGGCACCCGGCTGGCGATGCCGTTGCTGAGGGAGAACCAGCCCGCCTCGATCATCAACGTGTCCTCGGTCGCCGGTCTCGTCGCCGGCCCCAACATCGCCGCCTACAACACGTCGAAGGCGGCGGTCTGGATGCTCACCAAATCGACCGCGCTGTCGGCGGCGCGCAAGGGCGATGACATCCGCGCCAACTCCATCCATCCGGCCTTCATCGCCACCCCGCTGCTCCAGGATCTGTTCGCGCGCGGCGGTGAGCGCCGGCCGCTCAGCGCGGAGCAGACGGCGAAACTCGCGGCCCAGATCCCGCTTGGCCGGCTCTGCACCGTGGAGGACGTCGCCTGGGCGGCGATATACCTTGCCAGCGATGAATCGCGTTTCATGACCGGAGCCGAGCTCAAGCTCGACGGAGGATTGAGCGCCATGTGATAGTGGCGCCCCGAGGCCATGCGCAGCACCATCCAGACCGAGACGATCCTGATCGTCCTTCACCAGGAGACCTCGACGCCCGGCCGGATCGGCCAGATCCTCGCGGCGCGCGGCTACGCGCTCGACATCCGCCGCCCCGTGCTTGGCGATCCGCTGCCCGAGACGATGGATGGTCATGCGGGGGCGATCATCTTCGGCGGCCCGATGAGCGCCAACGACGATCTCGACTACATCCGCCGCGAGATCGACTGGATCAACATTCCGCTGAAGGAACAGGCGCCGTTCCTCGGCATCTGCCTGGGCGCCCAGCAGATGGTGCGCACACTCGGCGGCAAGGTTGAACCGCACCGCGACGGCTGCGCCGAGGTTGGCTACTATCCGATCTATCCGACACCGGAAGGCCGCTCGCTCGGCCCCTGGCCGCACATGGTCTACCAGTGGCACCGTGAAGGCTTCGAGGTGCCGCGCGGTGCGCGTCTGCTGGCCACCGGCGACATGTTCCGCAACCAGGCGATTGCCGTGGGGCCGTGCGCCTACGGCATACAATTCCATGCCGAGCTGACCCTGGCGATGATGCATCGCTGGACGGTGCGCGGCGCCGAACGGCTGGCCATGCCCGGCGCCCAGGCGAGGGCCCGCCACTTCGAGGGGCGGTCGGTCTACGATCCGGAGATCCGTCGCTGGCTCGAGAACTTCCTGAGCCTCTGGCTGGACAGCGATGCCCGCGGCCGTCGCGAAGCCGCTGAGTAGGCGGCCAACGCCTGCGTTCCCGACCGGGCCCGTCGCAAATTGCGAAATGGCTTGCAGAATGCGACGCGGGTTGGCCGCCGGCCGGGGCCGCTGCCCACCATGCAGTAGCGGCTACCCCAAATGACCACCAGATGTTGGGTCGAGTCACGTTAACCCTACCTGGCAGCAGGCTTGCAGGGGGATGTGGCAGGCTGGCATCTGGTCGTGCGTAGTCAGCCCGGACTGGGTGGGAGGCAGCGTCGATCGCGACCCCAATTCCGCTGTCTCCCATCCCTCTTCCCAGCCCATCCCGATCGGTCGGACCTGCCGGAGGCGACATCGCGACGCCCGGCAATCTGCGGATGATTGCCGGCTTTCCGTAGCGGCGCTAGGCTTCCGGGAGCGCCCGCAGAGGCGGTCTGGGAGGCATGGCATGGACCGGCGTTCGCAATACCGCTCGACCTCGCGGTTCGGCGGTTCGTACGGAAGTTTCTCGCCCTCGCGCAGCTACAGCGGCATGGCCGGCAGCAACGAGATGCGCGGCACCGACATCATTGCCGAGTACCTTGTCAGGGAGGGGGTGCCGGTGATCCTCGGCTACGCGGGGCACGGTGCCATCGGGCTGCTCGATGGCATCTACAGGCAGACCGACCGCATCCGCCATATCAGCCCGCGTATCGAGCAGGCAGCAGGGTTCATGGCCGATGTCTATTTCCGCCTCACCGGCAAGCCGCTTGTGGTCTACGCCTCGACGGGGCCCGGGCCGATGAACCTGATGATCTCGGTGGCGAACGCCTTCTACGACAATTCCGCCTTCCTGGTGATCACCGGCAACGTCCCGACGACACAGCTCAACTCCGGGGCGCTGCAGGACGACTACCGTTACAACGGCACCATGTCATCGCTGTTCGCGCCGATCGTGAAGAAGTCGTTCCGCATCGAGCGGGTCGAGGATCTGTGTGTGGCGCTGCCCGAAGCCTTCGCCCTGATGCGGTCGGGCCGGCCGGGCCCCGTCCATATCGACATGCCGTACAATCTCTATATCGAGACCTCTCCGGTGTCGGTACCGGAGCCGCACACCAACGGTGCCGGCGGCGGCTGGCGGATGGGCCTGTCGGACATGACCGTGTCCCGGGTGCTCGACCTCATGCTGGGGGCCCGCAAGCCGTTGATCCTTGCCGGTGGCGGCATTCGGGTTGCCGGGGCGTTCGGCGAGTTCAGGGCGGTCGCCGAACAGCTCGACATTCCAGTCTACACGAGTTTCATGGGCAAGGGCGCGCTGCCGCACGATCATTACCTGCATCTTGGCGTCGGCGGCGTCTGGGGCGAATATCCGGCGACGGAAGCTGCGCGCAACGCCGACGTCATCCTTGCGATCGGCGCCCGCTTCAACGACCTGCACACCGGATCCTGGATCAAGGGCTATGTCTACAACATCCCACCGACCCGGCTGATCCAGGTCGACATCGACGACAACGAGATCGGTCGCAACTATCCCGTCGAACTGGGGATCACGGCGGACGCGAAGGAGTTCCTCGGCAAGCTGCTGACGGCTGCCCGCAGCCGTGGTCGGCGCGCCGACACGGCGGGGTGGCGGCAGGAAATCGCCGGCTGGCAGTCCGAGTGGCGCAACTTCTGTGCGCCTTACAGCACGAGCCGCGAGACCCCGATCGAGCCGCGCCGCATCCTTGCCGAGATGAACCGCCTGTCGCCGCCGGACACGGTGATGGTCGACGACGTCGGCAATTGCCAAGTCTGGTCGGAACAGTACTGGGAGGTGCGGACGCCAGGCAACCACATGACCGCCGGCGGGTTCGCGGCGATGGGCTTCGGCGTCTGCGGCGTGCTCGGCGCCCGCCTGGCGCGACCCCACAGTCCGTGCGTGACGCTGTGCGGCGACGGCGGCTTCATGATGACGCCGCACGCGGTGGCGACGGCCGTCGAATACGGCCTGCCGGCGGTCTGGGTGCTGCTCAACAACTATGCCATCGGCACGATCCGCGACCTGCAGCGTGCCTATCTCGGTGGCCGCGAGCTTGGCACCAGCTTCATCAAGGAGAGTACCGGCGAACTGTGGAATCCGGATTTCGTCCGGATGACCGAGGCGATGGGCGGGCGCGGCATCCGCATTGAGCACCCCGACGAGTTCGCCGACGCCTATGCCGAGGCGATCCGCTCCGACGTGCCGACCGTACTCGATGTAGTGATCAACCGCGACACCGGCATTCCGATCACCGGTACCTGGCAGATGCCGCCGATTCCCGAGGTGGCACCCACCTTCGGCCGTCGGCTCGTGCGGGACTGACGAGGCCGAGGACGACGCTCCGGACACCGGCTGGGGGATGGCGGACAAGCAGGCCGTCTCGCTGCGACGGCCAGAGGCCGCCCGTCCCCGACCGGGCTGCCCTGACGGTGACGCCAGGACGAGGGGTGTCCCGCAACGGTTCCCCGGTGCCGGGACCGGATGATCCGCTTCGACGTGTTTCCAAGCAATACCTCGATGGCGAACCGGTTCCCCGTCTGCGGGAATTGCGCTGAGTGATGACAAGGGCCGCGCGCGAAGGCTGGGCGCGCGGCCCGTTGGGTTCAGAGCCTGACCTCCCACGACTTGAAGCTGAGCCGCGCCGTGGCCGGGCTGGCGTCGGCGATCTTGCGTATGTTCGCCCAGGTCTGCTTGTAGTTCGGCAGGATGAGTTCGTTCACGCCGGCATTGATGACATTGCCCTGGGTGCCGGATGGCGCACCGAACAGCATGAACGTCTCGTTTCGGCGCGCCGTCGGTTCGATATAGATCATCGCCTGGGTTGCGCCGACATCGTTGTAGACTTCGACCATGTCGCCGTTGTTCACGCCGAGTTCGGCAGCGTCATCGGGGTTGATCTGCAGGAATGGCAACGGGAAGCGGTCGATCACGAAATCATTGTCCTGGTCAAGGAACCAATTCTGCCAGTTGATGTTCGATCGTCCGTTGTTGATCAGGAACCGATAATTCGCCTTCTGTTGGGCCTTTCCGGGAGCCTGCAGTCCCCGCCATCCGCCGAGGCAGAACAGCGCCTTGCCATCCGCACGTCCATGCCGGGTGAAGACGCCGTCGGCATAGAGCCGAACCGTACCGATGAGCTTGCCATCCTTGTAGCCGACGACCGGCTCCTGCACGCCGTTGTTGCCCATTGCGCGGAGGCGTTCATAAGTCACCTCGGGATTGGCCTGGTGATAGCCGTCCATGAAGGCGTCTTCCTCCGACTGCCAGTCGAAGCCCTTGAACCGGGCCGCATACTCGGTTCGGCCTTCCTCGGTCAGGACCCGCTCGAGATGATTGGCCAGACGGGCCGCGATCAGGCAGTCAGGCATCGCCTGTCCGGGCGGATCCATGTAGCGCTCGACGAGCCGCAACCGCCGCTCGCCGTTCATCGAGGTGAGGTTCATCTCCCCGGATTCGCAGGCCGGCAGGATGACATGTGCCGCCTGGCCGATTTGACTGTGGATGATGTCGACATTGACCGAGAACAGGCCGCCGGCGCGGATGGCGCCCTCGATGGCGCTCACCAGCTCCTCGCGGGTTGCACCGGCGGCCGAATCCATCGCCTCCTTCACCATGTTGGTGCGACGGTTGTATTCCCGCTTGAAGACGGAGGCGTTGAGCGTGGTCTTGTAGTGGTCGCAGGCCCAGATGTGGTGGACGCGACCCCGACCGGATGTCAGCAGCTGATCGAAATAGGGGGCGGGGCGGCCGATGAAAGCGTCCGACGGCCGGAAATAGCCCTCCTGATGGCCGCCCAGCCGGCAGACGCCGCCGCCCTCGCGGCCGATGTTGCCGGTCGCGAGCGCCAGGTTCACCAGGGCACCGATCGTCCGGTAATTGTCGTTGCCCCAGATGATGCCCTTCTCGTAGGCGATGACCGCCTTGCGGCGGCTGCCGTCCTCGTGCGGCCGCGCATACCATTCGGCGGCCTTTATGATGTCGGCCTCGGCAAGACCGCAGATGCCGGCGGCTTCTGCGATCGACATGCGGCAGGCTTCGCGCGCCCTGTCGAAACTGCCGAGCGCTGCCGGATGTGCGCTGTCCTCCGGTACCGCGATGCCGTCCGCAAACGTCGAGGCGGCGATGAAGTCGCGGTCCACCCAGCCCTGATCGGCGATATAGGTGAACATCGCATTCAGCAGGGCCAGGTCGGTTCCCGAGTTCGGCTGCAGGTGCAGCACATTCTCTGCTCCGGCCGCTTCCTCGCAGGCGCGGACCGTCACCGTTCTGCGCGGATCGATGATGATCGCCTTGGCGCCATTGCGCAGACCCGGCACCATATGGTTGAGGAAAAGATTGGTCTGGCATTCGAGCGGGTTGGCGCCGACGATCATGATCGTGTCTGTGAGGGTATAGTCCTCGTAGGCATAATTGAGTTCATCGACACCCATGTCGCGCGAGGAGTGCACCTCGGAATTGTAGGCGGGTCGATTGTGGATCCGGCAGTTCCGAACCTTCATCGCGCCGAAGTAGAGCTTGCCAGTGCCCCAGGTGTTCTCGTAGCCGCCGGCGCTGCCGCCATGATCGAACATGGAGACGAAGAGATCATCTTCATTGTCCATGTCGATGAATCGGGCGGTGACGCGGGCGACAAGATCCAGCGCATCGTCCCAGGTCGTCGGTTGCCAGGTGCCGTATCGCCAGACCATCGGATCGGTAAGACGTTGCTGCTGGGTACCGGTGACGTCGGACCGCCGGTTCTCCGCCATGCGGGCGCCGCGAACGGACCCCAGGCCCGAGTTCACGACACAGTTCACGTCGGGCTTGATGACCAGATGCACGTCGCGGCCGTTCTGCTTGACGACATTGTACATGGACGGCGCGTACCAGGCCTCGGTCTCGAGCGGCTGCTGCTCACGCAGGTCGACACCGAACTTGTTTTCGGCCGGTGCCAGGCCGCCCTGCCTGTTGAGCGGCCAAGTATAGGCCTTGTAGCCGCAGCCGACGATGCAGTAGTGGCAGGTGACGTTGAACTCCTTGGCGTCCGCAGGGATGATGGGCAGGCGGTCGGTGAAGCGCTTGTAGGTCATGTCCACTCCCCCCTTCACGCACTCAGCACGTTCGACAGGCGGCCGTAGATCAGTTCATCCACGCCCTCGGCGTAGATGTCGCCCTGAGCGTCGATCCGCAGCTCGAACTGCGGCAGGTTCTGCGTCGCATGGCCCCAGGTCTGTTGGCCACCGGCTTCGCAATCGAAGCGCGAGTAGTGGCCCGGGCAGTTCAGGGTGCGGTCGCCGGCGTTGTAGGTCAGAAGCCAGCCCTTGTGCGGGCACAGGATCGAGAAGGCGACGATATCGCCGTCCGGCCCGACCCCACCAGGGACGGCCTTGCCGAGCTTGAGCAGCACGCCGGGGCTGTCCGGGTCGGGATAGGCGATCTCGACGGGTTCGTCGACCTTCAGATCCGCGATGTTCGCGAGCCTGTTGGACGGATAGCTCACCCGCGCGAGCCCCTCCGCCCGTGCCGATGCCGCGGGCATGACCGTCGCCGCTGCCGCACCTGCGGCGCCAAACAGGCCGCCGCGCAGGAACTCGCGGCGGCCGACATCGACCAGCCGGTAACATTTCATGGTCATCTCCTCCCCAAGCTGATGTGACGCTGAGTCTAGCGGAGACAGACGGCCCCAGGGGGATCGGACAGAACCCGATTGGATCTCCCAAATATCTGAAATAATTGAATGATCGTCGATGTTCGGAATTCCGAACAGACAGTCGGCTCAGATTCCCAGCTTCTGCATCTTCTCCCAGAGCGTCGTGCGCGACACCTTCAGCAGGCGGGCGGCCTCGCCGATCTGACCGCCGGTCTGGGCGAGCACCTTCAGGATCTGGCGCCGTTCCGCCCGCTCGCGTGCATCGGCGAGTGTCAGCACCTCGCGATCGTCGAGGTTGAACTCCGGAAAGAGGTCGGCGGGATAGATCCATTCGCCGCGCGCAGCGTCGATGGCGCGCAGCAGGCGCGACCTCACCTCCCGGCCGTTACCCGGCCAGTCGTGATCGCGGATGGCAGCAAGGGCAAGCTCGGACAGTCCCTTCAACCTGGTCGGTCGTCGCGGACCGAAGGCCTGGAACATCTGTCCGGCGAGCCATACGGCATCCTCGATGCGCTGTGACAGCGGCGGTACGACGATTTCGTTGGCGACCAGGGCGCAATGCAGGTCCGACCGGAACCGGCCGGTGGCGATCTTCTCGTCGATCCGCGTCCCGCAAGTACCGATCACCCGAACGTCCACCTGTCCGATGGCGGCCATCAGCCGGCGCTGCGCGGCCGGATCGAGCCGGCCGATCCCGTTGACGAACAGCGTTCCCTCCGAGGCTGCGTCGAGCGCAGCCGCGATGGCTCGCTCGCCGGACTCGTCGCGGAAGACATCGATGGCGACGAGGGGCGCCAGCCTGCGGTCCGAAAGCTCGTGGATGCGACGGGCCAGGCGGGCCTTGCCGAGCCCTCTCTGACCGCGGATCAGGACCGGCATGTCATGCCGGGCGGCGGCGAGGACCAGGGAATCGACCTGGCGCGCCAGCAGGGAGATGCCGGCTTGCGGAGGCATGTCGTTGGCAACGTCCGGGCGCATGACCAGCGACAGGCGCTGCAGGAAGGTCGGAAGGTCGAACGGTTTGGTCAGGTAATCGGCGGCACCGGCCCGCAACAGCCGAACCGCCTGATCGATTTCGCCTTGACCGGTGATGAACAGGAATGGCGGAGGTGCCATCGAACGGGAGACCGCGCTGAAGATGTCCTCGCCGGTGCCGTCAGGAAGGCGGATGTCACAGATCACCGCGTCGACGGGTCGGCGTGGGGTTCGGACGGCCGCGATGCCGCGGACGACCTGCCTGAGCCAGGTGACCGTTGCCCCTTCGAGCTCGAGGCGCTGGACGAGCGAACTGCCCATCAGGGTGTCGTCCTCGATGAGCACGATATAGCGTCCCTTCAGCATGATGCTTGTCCCCGACTGGGCACGATGACCCTGATCAGGGTTCGTCCGTCACGGCGTTCATGAAGGATGTCGCCGTCGAGACCGAGCACCAGATCCCTCACCAGGCGCAGCCCGACCCCGCCCCCCGGTGCCAGCGGCGCCGCCGAGACCAGGCGATCGAGCGCGGCGGGCGACAGCCCGGGCCCGTTGTCGGTGACGGTGAGATGGAGATGGTCGCAGGTGCAGGCGACGGTGAATGATACCTCGCCTCCCTCCGGTGCTGCCGATGCGGCGTTCAGGAGCAGATTGAGCGAAATCTGCCGTATCGCAGCCGACGGATAGTGCCCGACCAATTCCTGAGGGGGCGGAATCTGCCAACCCAGCCGCTGCCGGCGACGCACGGTCTCGGGCTCGAACAGCAGCCGCAGGTCATCGAAATCGGTGGATGACAGGGGACGTGCCGACCGATCCAGCCGGTTCTCCTCGAGGATTACCCGGCTCACGTCGCGCAGGTGTCGCAACCCGCGGTCGAGGAGCTCGGCTGATCGTCGGACGACCTCCGGCCGATCCGCATAGGCGCGGATCGTATCTGCGGCATTGACGAGACCGCCGAGCGGATTGTTGATCTCGTGGGCAAGAGAAGACGCCAGACGACCCAGACTGACGAAGCGCTCGCGTTCCGCTAGACGGCGTTCGACCTCCCGACGCGCGTCGATGGCTCCGGCCATGTCATTGAAATTGCGCAGCAATCTGGACAGGAGCGTATCCGAGCGCGGGATCGCCGCCTCGGGAATCGGGCGCGGTGCATCGCCCGCCTCGCCCATGTGGCGGGCCAGCAGCTCGATCGGTTCGAGAATGCGCGCCACGGCGATGTAGCCGGCGAGCACGACGATGACCGTCGCCGCGGCATTGCCGGCGAGAAGCGCCAGGGTCGCGGTCCGGCGCTCGGCCACGAGGTCGCTGATATCGAGTTCCGATACCACGAGGCCGACATTGCGTCCCTGGACCACCAGTGGTGCGGCAACGCGGACGACCGACTCGCCACTGCCGGCGGTCACGTCGTCGATGGCGTGTGCCCCGTTCGAAAACGCCTCGATCGACGCGTCGATCGGCGCGCGGACCGGATCCGTCGCAGCGAGGACCCGGCCGTTTTCGTCAGCCACGACCGTCAGGCGGATGCGCTCTCCCGAGGCACTGATGCGGGCGCGGTCGAGTGTGTCGTAGACTTCCCAGATGTCCTTGTGCAAGGCGAAGGGACCGAGCGCCACGGCCAGCCCCTCGAGGTGCAGCCGGGCGAATTCCTGCAGGCGGTCATTCTGGAGCCGGCCGAGGGTGGACAGAACCTGCTGCGAGGCGATGACACCGAGCAGGATCATCAGGGCGGCGGTCACGAGCACGACGCGGACGGTGATCGGCCAGGTGCCGAAACGCCCGGTCATCATCGGCGCGCCCTCACATCGGCCATCCGCAAGGCGATGCCGTCGAACCATGCAGGATCGCCGGCCACGATGCGATCGAGGAACAGCAGGCGCAGGATATCCTTGCCGGCGGGTGTCGCCTCGAGGGTCGTCAGAACCTCGGCGAATCCTTCGACCTCGGCCGAGCTGCGGCGATCCGCGCGCGCTGCGAATGGCGGGAATCCGAGCCATTCGGACCGGGCGATGACGCGCGTGCCCGCCGTCAGGGCAGGTTCGACCAAAGCAAGCGATTCCCAGACATAGCCATCGACACTGCCCGATCTCGTCAGCGCCCCCGCAACGGCGCGCACGACATTCCTGTGGCCATAGGTGTAGATGGTCCGCGAGAAGAACCCTTCAGGCGTTTCGCCCATCCGGCTGAGATCGGAGGCGGTCACGAGGTATCCGGAATTGCTGTCGGGATCGGAGAAGGCATGGGTTCCGCCTCGCAGATCCGCCAGAGACTGCGCCCCGTCATCGGCGCCGACGATCAGATAGGATTGATAGAACGGTCGTCCGCGCCAGACGGGAACGCCAACCAGCTCGAGCCATTCGCGCTGCTGCAGGAAGGGATAGCCGCAGATCCAGGCTGCATCGAGCGTTCCGTCGAGAAGAGCCGCCGTGATTTCCTGGTAGGTCCTGCGCTGCACCAGTTCGACGGGTTCGCCGAGAGCTTCCGACAGCGCCGCTCGCAGCCTCTCGATGACCACGGCGTCGTTGTCGAGAAAGACAGGTGTCAGCCCCAGCCGGAAGGCTGCCGCGGCTCGCACGAGCGCCGGCATGGCGATGATCGCACTCGATGCGATCCCGCCAAGGACCGTTCTCCTCCTCATCGGCATCCTCTCCCGCCGGAATGTTAGCGATCCAATCCCGAAGCACGCAAGGTGCTGTCCGTGGCCATGACCCATGAGATGGGATGGCTCCCGGGGCCATGTGAACCGCGCCGGGTTTGGCGGAGGCTCCAAACCTTGAGGAGGTGGAGCCATCATGAGCACGACGACGAACGGATCTTCTCCCGAGACGAGACCCGGATCGGGACCCTCATGGCGCCGCCGCACGGATGGGGGCCGACGGCGAATGGCTCCGGGCCGTCGTGCCACAGGCCACTGGCGCACGCTGACCTTCCTCGGCGCGCTGCGCTGCCACCGATTCCCCGCTGCCTGCGTCTTCGACGGCCCGATCGGCCAGGCCTTCGCCAGGATCAGACACCAGACGCGGATCGCCTGGAGATGCACGGTCGAGGCCAGCTGGCGACGGATCGGAGCACTCGCCGCCACGATTCAACCCGGCGAGGGCAGCAACTGCATCGCCGACGCCGGATGCGCTTTCGGTCAGAACATGAAGCGGTCTCGCCGAGCCGGGCTACGGCGTCTTCCGGTACTGACGGTCGGTTCGGTCAGTCCGCGATGTGGTCGATCCGGTAACCGACGACAACGTCGCAGGCGCCAATGCCAAAGGCGGCGAGCACGTTTGCGCCGGCGGGATCCGGGGGATCTGCGCGGGTCTTCAGGACCATGTGGCCGCGGATCGTCTCCGGCGTGATCAGGGTCATCCAGAGGCGGACCCAGACGGAGGAACAGGTGCCGGCGTCGCAGTCGCGGCCACCAAGCGGCTCGCTCGCTGCGCTGTTGCCGCCGGTGTCGCGCCAGCGATAGACGGACATTTCCGGGCTGGTGGCGAGCAGGGCCGGATCGAAGCGGCCGCCCCAGTCGACTCGGACCATGTGGCTGTCAGGCAGATTGGTGCCGAGGGCGGCGGCGAGCATCGGCGGGCAACCGCCGATCGACGTCCCGGTCACCTGCCAGCGCCAGGTCCCGTCGCGGGGAATGACGGCGTCGTCCGCAAACAGCTCGATCGGACAGTTCCCGTCGCCCTGATAGGCGCGGTCGATCGATTGGCGCGATGCGTCCGTCCAGTAGACCGCATCGTGATCGAGATCGACGACCAGTGTCGCCGAGGACAGATCGGTCGGTGCGATGGCGGGCGTCTCGAAACCCCAGACGAAGCTGATGTCCTCGGCTGCAAGCGGGCTGAGACTGCATTGGCATCCGCCGAGCTTGCAGGTTGCGACTGTCGTGGTGGCGGTGGCGGCCTGCGGCGCGATCAGCCAGAGGCCAAAGGCCGTGATAACGAAGCGCAGACCGATCATTCGGCTGCTCCCGGAGCCTGCGGCAGCAGCAGTGCGCGGATTTCCGCAGCGTTCATGCCACCGGTCGCCAGACGGGCGCCGCGCAGCGATTGCAGGGCAGGCGGGGCCGCTGCCGGTGCGTCCGCGTCGATGCGATGCGTCGGGCCTGCGGGGGCGGAGGCCCCGAGGCCGACCATGCTGCCAAGCACCTTGAGCATCCGCTCCGTGTCGGGATCTTCTCCCGCCGCTTCGCCGATCGCAGCACCGATGCTGCTCCGGCCGATCAAGTTGCGGAGGAAAGCCGCGCCGGGGTCTGGCTCGGCCGCGGCCGGTTCGACAGCCGGACCGGGCGGCAATTCGGTACTGCTGCGCGCCAGGAGGTCGAGCGAGGCCGCGAAGACCCCGAAGGCAGTCCGCACCTGCGGATCCAGTGTCTCGACGCCTCCGGGTGCGTGGAGACAGATCTGACCAGCCGGGCCGATCTCGCACGGGCCGAGATCGGCTGGCCACTGGCGTGGATTGAGGGCGGCGACGGGTTTTCCGTCCCGGGTGCGGACCATCGAGGTGGAGGGAAGGGCGGCGCGGACGCCGGCTGCCGTCTCGTAGACGTAGGGAAACTCGGCGTGAAAGCCCGGCATCACGAGGAAGACGAGCCTGGTCGCCTCGTCCTCGAACCGGCAGGGCGGGGCGTCGGCCGGGCAGTAGTAGCCGGTGTCCTCGCCCATCCCCTCGGTCTCCAAGGGTAGGGTGCCGACGGGGGTGGCTCCTTCGGATGACGATGTGGTCCTTCGGGGCAACGAGTGCACGGGCGCCATCCCGGAACGCTGCGCCGGCGGCAGCACCGGCGGCGGCGCACTATCCTCGACCCTCAGCGGCGCCTCGTGGACGATTCTCCGGCCGGCGCGGGGATGTTCGACGACGTAGCGCAGCGCATAGTCGCCCGCCTCCGGCGCGGTAAGCTCGACGACGACGCCATCCGTTCCACCAGCGCCTTCGACATGGGTCCAGGACAGTCCGCCATACGGCTCGCCCGTCTCGTCGATACCCGAGACCTCCACCCAGTCTCCCGTCAGGCCGGGGCCCATCACGCGGACCGGGAAGGTGGCCCCGGGGGGAACGCTCGCCGGCGCGACGATCGAGGCGGCGGCCGCGAATCGGGCGAGTTCGGCCTCGTCCTCGGCAATCTCGGCCAGGATCGTTTCCGAGCCGACCTCGAGGATCGTCGCCTGCGGTTTCAGGCCTGCGAAGTATGGCTCCCATCCGGATCGCCGCAGAGTCAGCTCGGCTGCGCTGCCCCATCGAAAGCAGCGGCCCGTCGCGACGAAGTTGCTGCCCTGCGGCTCGAAGCTCCAGCCCATGCAGCCGGCCTCGGACAGGCACATCGACTGGCACATGCGGGCCGTGCCGCCGAGCCCCAGATCGACCAGCTCGAAGCTGGCGCCGCGCGGGCCGGCGGATCGGCCCGTCGGCATGAAGTAGGCGTGCGGCAGCCATTCCGGCCCGGCAACGCGATCGAACCCGGCGATGTCGGCCGCGACGGCCTCGCCGGATGCGGCGGCATCGGCGATGCCCTCGGCAGCCGTCGCCGCGCAACCCTCTGGCTCCACGCCGGCCGGGCCACCGAATCCGGCAGTGCCGGGCGGAAGCGCGCGGGCGACCAGTTCTACCCGGCGGTTGCGGGCGCGGCCCTCGTCGGTGGCGTTGTCGGCGACCGGCCTGTCGAAGCTGAACCCCTGCGACCGCAGCTGAGCGATCGGGATCCCGGCCGCGACCAGCCAGTCGGCGACCGCCTGCGCGCGGGCCATCGACAAACGCAGATTGTAGTTGCGGCCGCCGATATTGTCGGTATGCCCCTCGAGCGTCCATTCGCCGCCAAGAGTCCGGATTGCATCGCGCGCGGCAATCAGTGCAGGCAGACTGTCAGGGCGGATCGTGGCGCGGTTGAAGTCGAAATGCACGCCCTGAAGCGTCACCCGGCCGGCCTCGACGACCGCACTCACCAGTTGCTGGCACCCCAGCGCGGCGGCCGCAGACGCCGCCAGATCCCGCAGCGGGGGTGCGGGGGACGTCTGGGCCGGCTGCCGGTCGGCCGCCGTCACCAACCCGGAGACCATGCCGGGCACCGAATACGCCAGCGGCACGACGTCCTTCAGCCAGCAGGCGCCGGTCCGCCCGTCATGGGGCACAAAGGTGAAGGCGGCGCAGGCCGGCTCGCGGATGCAGGCCTGGCGGCAGGCGGTCTCGTTCGAGGTCACGATCCGGGCAATGTCGTGACCCGGCCGGTCGGTATCCCTCTCGAAGGGCTCGGCGCGACCCGAGCCGGCGAGGGCGAGAGTGCCGGCAAGCATCGCCCCGAAGACTGCAAAGCGTCCGTGCATGGCGCGACCATCCCTGGATCGGCCGGCCCTGAGCTGCAGGGCCGGCTACGAACACGACCGCTCGGAAGGGTATGTGGTCGGCGTGGGACAGTCTTGGGGAGATCGGAACTGTCGCCTGGGGCAGGCGGCACGGATCGGGCGCGGGCGGGGAGACGCTAGAGGTTCTTCCTCGCCTGCGCCCGCACCTCGGAGGGGGTCATCGCGAAGGCGCGCCGGAAACGGGCGTTGAACCAGGAGAGGTCGCCGAAGCCGGCGCTCAGCGCGATGTCGCTGATGCTGCGCGCGGCCTGCGACGGATCGCTCAGCATGCGGCGCGCCATCAACAGCCGGCGGTTCGCGACGTAGTCGCCGAACGACGTGCCTTCGCCGGCGAACAGCGCGCGGATGTAGCGTGGCGAGATGCCATGCCGCGCGGCGATCCACTCGGCCGACAGTGACGAGGCAACCAGATTGCGTTCGATGTCGTCCTTGACCGCGCTGAGCCGCGCAGCGCGGACGCCGCGCCCAGCCGCCACCTCGGCGGCATCGCGGCTGGCGCCGAGCGCCATCACCGCAAGATCATGAACATGCGCGGCGCAGTGCGTTGCCTGCTCCGGCGGCAGATGCGGCAGCTCGGCATGCAGGCAGCGGACATAGCCGACCAGCAGCCGCCACTGCGGCGTCAGCGCCGTCACGTTCCTGAGCCCCGTGTCGGGCACTGCCCCCGCCATGGCGACAAGGGCCCGCGGGATCGAGATGTAGAGGACATTCGCCCGCGCCCCGGCGAAGGTCGCGATCCCGGGCACTTCGGTCGGATCGAGATAAACCTCGCCCGGCCCGCACGCGACGGTGTCGCCGCCGCGCTGGCAGATCTCGAAACCGCCGGCGAGTGGAATGTGGATCAGCAGATTGTCGCCGGTCTCGGCCGCCAGTTCGGACGTGCGCAGCGTGGTGCAGGCGGTATGTGAGGTGTCGGCGAGAACGAGATCGGGCAGGACCGCGATCATCGTCTGCGACCGGTACTCACGGTCCTCTGCCGGCGTGATCTGCAGCTTGCAGATGTTCTCCGCGGCGCTCTGGAACGCGTCGACCCGTCGCTCCGGATCGAAGTCTTCCGATTTCAAGGCCACGAACATGCTCCGCCTCCCGGTGTTGATCCCGTCGCCGGGGCATTTCGCGGCGGCGAAGCGGCCCGGACAGTCGATGATAATGGCTGCGCCGGGCCGTTCAAACCCAATCCGGTGTCGCGGTTACGTGGCAGCATCGCAGCGGACCGGGGCAGGGTCTCGCCCCGGACTGCTGCCAGCTTCGGTCTTGCTTCAGGTCGCCGCCGGCCGGGCCCACTTCGAGGCAGACCGCTTGTGGAACATCTCGCGGAACTGTGCGGTGGATTTCGGCAGCAGTTCGCCCGTGTACCAGTCGAGCACCACGGCATAGCGCCGCACGACGTCGAAGGTGTCGATCTCGCCGTCGCGGTACATCTGCGCCACCTTCTCGGGGTCGGTGGCGAGCCAGCCGTGCCTCAGATCGCGGATGCAGGCACGCTCCGCCTCGGTGGCAGCGTAGTCGATCCGGTATTCGCAGATCTCGGGATCGACCGCCTCGATCACAACCCCGTAATCGCGCGCCGCCCGCTCGATCGAGACATAGTCGTCGATGACGTCCTGCAGCACCAGTTCGGGATCGCGCTCCAGCGGGTCGCCGAAGCCGCCGCCGCCGGCGGTCGGACGGCTGAACTCGTCGCCGGGGCCGATCGGCACGTCGGAGAATACCGAGCCGAGCCACTGTTCGCTGTCGGCGCCGGCCCGCTTCAGGCTCAGTCCGTGCGGCATTGACGGCAGGCCGCCCTCGATCCCCCAGACGATCGCCCGCTCGCGGTCGCAGATGTAGGAGATCACCGTCTTCTCGGCCTCGAGCATCACCGACGTCTTGCGGACGCCGGCGCCGCCGCGCCATTTGCCCGGCCCCGGCGAGTCGGTGAGGATCTCGAACTCGGTGGTGAGGATCGGGTTGGCCCGCTCCTGACCCTCGACCGGCTGGGCCATCAGGCCGGTGCCGAAACAGGCGGTTGTGACGTTGCTGCCATCCTTGCCGTTGCGTCCGCCCCAGCCACCAGGCAGCCAGTCGTAGAACATGAAGATCGGCTTGTCCTTGCGCCTGGCATCAAGCCCGCCGGTGAGCAGGTATTCGAGATTGAAGGCGCAGGCGATCGCCCGCTCGGGAATGATGTTCGACCACATCTCGTAGATGGCGTTCATGATCTTCTCGAACGGCATCAGGAAGCCGGTGACGGCGACCGGCCAGCGGGCATCGACGATCGAGCCCTCCGGCGCGATGATCTCGAACACCCTGTAGAAGCCGCTGTTGAGCGGCAGGTCGGGGAAGAACGTCTTCATGCCCGCAGCCACCGCCGAGAAGGTGGCGCCGGCTGCCGAATTGTAGATCGAGGAAATGGTCGGGTGACTGCCGGTGAAGTCGTAGATCACCTTGTCGCCCTTGATGGTAAGCTTCACCTTGATCGGGATCAGTCCCTCGTCGCCGGCCGGGTCGCGGTCGATGAAGTCCTGCGTCTCCCACTCGCCGTCGGGCAGTGCGGCGATGCGCTGGCGCATGGCGCGTTCGACATAGTCCTGCACCGCGGCGAGCCCGGTTTCCACGGTCTCGCGGCCATACTTGCCGACGAGGCGCAGGATCTCGCGCTCACACACCGCCGTCGCCTCGGCCTGGGCATGGATGTCGCCGATGATCGAGGCCGGGTCGCGGGTGTTGTTGGCGATCAGCATCGCCACGTCCTTGCAGAACCGGCCCTTGTCGAACAGCCGGACCGGGGTGATGCGCAGGCCTTCCTTGAACATCTCTCGGGCGGTGACGTCGAAGGAGCCGGGAACGCTTCCGCCGACATCCGACCAGTGCCCGTTCGACTGGCTGAAGGCGATGATCCTGCCGTCCGCGAAGATCGGACGGATCAGGCGTACGTCCGAGAAGTGGGTGCCGCCGGCATATGGATCGTTTATGGCGTAGACGTCGCCGGGATGCATGTCGCCTTCGAAGACGCGCATCACGTCCTTGCAGGTAAAATGCAGGGTTCCGACGTGAACCGCGATGTCCTGGTTGCCCTGAGCGGCACAGTTGCCCTGCGCGTCGTGCAGGGCGTTGGAGAAGTCGCGGTTGTAGATCACGAAGGAGTAGCAGGTCCTGAGGATCTGTTCCGCCATCTGATCGACGCTGGTGATGAAGGAATTCTTCAGAACCTCGAAGGTGACGGGATCGAGAATGGTCTTGTCGGCCATCGGGTCAGTCCTTCACGCGAATGATGATGTTGAGGTACTTGTCAACCTGTGCCGTGGTTCCCGGCGGGATCAGCACGGTGGAATCGACCTGTTCGACGATGGCCGGGCCTTGCAGTTCCAGTCCGGCCGGCAGGTCGTCGCGGTTGTAGACCGGCGTGTCGAGGCTCTGCTCAGCATCGAACCAGACCGGCCGGCGCAAGACCGGTTCGGGCGTCCGGCCGGTCGGCTCGTGAACCGCGAGTTCGGCCTTCGGGACGACGCCGATCGCCTTCAGGTTCAGCCGGAACAGGCCGACGGGAGCGTCGTCGCGGCGGAAGTTGTACTCGCGGGCATGCTCGCGATGAAACTCCTCGATCAGCGCTGGCACCGATGTGATCGGCCGCGGCGCACTGACCGCCAGGGATCGCCACTGGCCCTGATACATCATGTCGATCGAGCGCTGCAGGATCACGTCGTCGGCCGCAACGCCCTCATGGGCCAGACGGTTGATCGCTTCGGCCTCGATGCGCGCGAAGGCAGCCTCGATGTCGGCAGGATCGGCCTCGGCAGCCGCCTTCAGATAGCTTTCCGAGAAATCGTGCTGGATGTCGACCAGCAGGCAGCCGAGCGCCGACGTGACGCCGGGATTGGGGGGAACGATCACCGTCGGGATCGACAGCTCGCGGGCGATCGCCACCCCGTGCAGCGCGCCGGCGCCGCCAAAGGCGACCAGCGCGAAGTCGCGCGGGTCGTAGCCGCGGCTGATCGAGATCAGACGCACCGCATCCGACATGTTGGCATTGGCGACGCGGATGATGGCGTCGGCGGCGGCGTGCAGCTCGAGCCCGAACGGCTCGGCGACACCCTTGCGGACCGCAGCCTCGGCGAGCGCCGGATCGAGCGTGATCTTGCCGCCGGCGAGACTGGTGCCGAGGCGGCCGAGCACCACGTTGGCATCGGTGTTGGTCGGCTGCGTGTTGCCGTTGCCGTAGCAGGCGGGGCCGGGGTAGGCGCCGGCCGACTGCGGGCCATTGCGCAGCGAGCCGGCCTCGTCGGTCCAGGCCAGCGAGCCGCCGCCGGCGCCGATGGTCAGGACCTCGATGGAGGAGAAGCGGATCGGATAGCCGTACTCGACGTACCAGTCCTTGGTGACGCGCAGATTGCCCTCATAGGCCATCGAGACGTCGGTCGACGTGCCGCCCATGTCGAGGCCGATCGAGTTCCGGTAGCCGCACAGCATGGCGATGTGCCGGCTGGCGATCGCGCCGGCGGCGATGCCGGAGCCGGCCAGCCGCGCGGCGAAGTCCTTGACGGAGTTGGGCGTCATCACGCCGCCGCCGGTGTGCAGCAGCAACAGGTCGCGCTGGTAGCCCTCCTGCTTCAACCGCTCGCCGAGGCGGGCGGTATAGCTTACCACCACAGGGCTCAACGCGGCGTTGGCGACGGTGGTCGAGAAGCGCTCGTGCTCGAAGATCTCGGGCAGTACCTCGGAGGAGATCGACACCGGCACGCCGGGCAGCTCCTCCTCGAGGATCTCCTTCATGCGCCGTTCGTTGGCGCCGTTCATGTAGGCGTTCATGAAGCAGACGGCGACGGCCTCTACGCCGCGCCGCTTGAGGATGCGGGCGACGTTGCGGGCTCCCTCCTCGTCGAGCGGGGTGACGATGTTGCCCTGGGTGTCGACGCGTTCGACGACGACCAGCCGGTCGCGGCGCGGCACATAGGGCCTGACCACGTCCTTGTAGGTGTCCCAGAGATCCTCCTTGTTGGCACGGCGGATCTCGATCACATCGCGGAAGCCCTTGGTGCAGACCATCGCGGTGCGGGGCAGGCGGCGGGTGATGAGAGCGTTCGTCGCAACCGTCGTGCCGTGCGAGAACAGTGCGACCCTGTCGAGCTCGATCCCCGCCTTCTCGACACCGGCCATGATGCCGTCGATCGGATCGGCGGACGAGGCTGTCTTCTCGATACGGATGAGACCCGTCGTCTCATCCATGATGCAGATGTCAGTGAAGGTTCCACCGACATCGACCGCAACACGCAGGTTCTGCAAGCGTCCTCTCCTCTTTGGTGATCGGTCCGGCCGAGGCCTGCCCATCACGCGGATGGCCCGCCCCGTCGCCGAAGGATGACGTACCGGTCGGCCGGCGGCCGCCGGTTCGGCTATGGCTCGGAGGCCGCGGCGACAAGCCTGGCACGGGCAAGCGCCCGCGTTTCGCTCGGCGTGCGGCCGAAGAATGCCTTGTAGTGGCGGCTGAACTGCGCCTGGTCGCTGAAGCCCCATTGATAGGCGAGATCGGAGATCGATTGCCGGCAGTTGGGATCGGACAGCGCCTCGTCGCACATCATCAGCCGCTGGCGGCGGACCCATTCGCTGACCGTCGCACCCTGGTTCTCGAACAGCTGGTGCAGGTAACGCACCGAGATCCCGCAACCTTCGGCGATCGTCTGCGGGGTCAGGTCGGACCGCGCCAGATGGGCGCGGATGAAGCGCTCGACGCGATGCAGGTGGGCACTCTGCACGGGGCTTGCGCCGCTGGCCAGCACCCGGTCGTCGGCCTCCACCGACATCGCCAGCAGTTCGACCATGTGCCTGCCGGTGAGGCCGCGCGCGGCCTCGTCCATCTCGTCAAGCCTCGGGGCGGCGAGCCGCACCATGTCGACGAACAGGGCACCGATGCCGCGGGTTGCGTCGAAACTCAGGGTGGCAAGCCGTTCGGGATGGCCGATGCGGGCCCGCAGCGTTGCCGCCGGTACCTTGAGAACCCAAAGCGCGTTCGGATCGGCGTAGCTGAACTCGTAGGGCAGATGGCTGCGCTCGACGAGAAACGCGCCGGGCCGGCAGCGGACGTCCTTGCCGTCCTGGGTAAAGCAGATCTCGGAACGCTCCGGGATGGTGATCAGGTAGTGCTCCTCGCGCTCGTGCAGCAGATGACGTTCGTGGCGTCGGTAGACCATGCCGTCGGAGACGTTGCGCGACAGCGACACCGCCCCGAGCGACCAAGCATCGACGGAGCCTGAGAAGCTCGGCGTGTCGTGGAACTGGAGCTCAAGCGGGAAATAGGTGCGCGAGATCACCTCGTCCCAGTAGCGCTTCCGCTCCTCCGGTGCGGCTTGCGCAGCCGAATAGCTGACCCGCATTCCGAACCTCCCGTTCCACAGCCGCCGGAGTTCGGCGCCTGGAGAGGTTCCCGTCTCCCCCGGCGCACCGCCGGCCCCTCGCAGCCATTATCGCGATAACGACTTCGCGCCCCTTTCCTGTGGGCTGTCGAGGTCCTCGACTATTCAATCACCACTTGCCACGCCCCGCTTGTCGCGGAGTGCGCGCTCTGTTGCGGCTGGGTGCAGAACTGCAGCCCGACGCCTTGTCGAGGCTCAACAGTGCGACATGCCGTGCAAAATGCAATGGCCAAGATGAGGGCAGGGGCCGCCGCACCGGGCCGGCCCGCGGGACTGGCGCGGGCGAGGCAGCGGGGGTGGGCTCAGTGCGGCTGCGGTCGGGGATAGAGCGTGACGACCGCCATGCCGTCGAGCTCGGACTTGCCGCTGGCGTAGAGCAGGCGGAACAGGGTCAATGCCTGCGACGCCATCGGCATGGCGAGATGATGCTCGCGGGCGTCCGCCTGCAGCATCTCGAGATCCTTCAACACCTGGCGGGTATACCCGCGCGGAGCAAAGTCCTCGGCGATCATCCGCTGGAAGGCCACGGGAAGCAGGTTGGAGCCGGCATGGCCGGCCTTCAGCGCCTCGGGAATGCGGGCCGCGTCGACGCCATGCGCCTGGGCGAGCCTGAGCGCCTCGGCAAGCACGCAGTAGTTCGTCAGGACGATGGTCTGGTTGACGAGCTTGGTCGCCTGGCCGGTGCCCACGCCACCCATATGGGTGAGATTGCCGAGCCGTTCGACGACCGGGCGGATCTTCGCGATCGCAGCATCGCTTCCACCTGCCATGATGGCCAGCGTTCCCTTGAGCGCGGCTTCCGGGCCGCCGGACACCGGCGCATCGACGAAGCCCATGCCGGCGCGTTCGTGGAGCATCGTCGCGATGCGACGGGTGGCGGCGATCTCTGTCGTCGAATGATCGACCAGCACCTTGCCGTCGAGCCGTCCGGCGCCCGCGATGTCGGCAACAACCGCCTCGACGGCCGCGGTATTGACGACGCAGACGAGGACGATCTCGGCGGTGCGGGCGACCTCGGCGGGTGAGGCGGCGGCCTCGACACCCCAGCCGGTCGCCGCGGCGACCCTGGCCGGTTCGATGTCGTAGCCGACGACGCGATGACCCGTCGCGAGGAGCCGGCGGGTGAAGCCCTCGCCCATCAGCCCTAGACCGATGAAGCCGACCGTTTCGCTCATCACGTGTCCTCCTTCGCCGCTTGTCCGTCCAGGGGCCGCATCGTGTCCGGGTCGATCCCGAGGCTCTCGGCGAGCCGCACCCATGCCCTGTCGAGATGGCGCTGCAGGGCTGCGGCCGTCGCAGGCCCGTCGCGGCGCTCCAGCGCCGCTATGATCTCATTGTGATCGGCCACCGCGGCCGCCCAGTTCGCCGGCACGTCGTTACCGCGGAAGCGGATGCGTTTCATCCGCGCGTGCAGCCGGCCATGCACTGCCGACAGAACCGGATTGCGGGCCGCAGTGACGATGGCGAGGTGAATGTCCTGGTTGAGCCGGAAATAGGGCGAGCGGTCGGCCTGGTGGTAGAGTTCCACCATCCGGTCATGCATCCGCCGGATCATCGCGATCTCCTCGTCGCTCGCCTCGGCGCAGGCAAGTTCACCGGCCAGCGCCTCCAGTCTGGCAATGACGCGCAGCATGTCGCGCGCCTCGACCGGGCCGAGCGTACTGACCACGGCGCCGCGATTGGGATGAAGCTCGACCAGGCCCTCGCCGGCCAGCACCTTGAAGGCCTCGCGCAATGGTGTGCGCGAGACGCCGAGCTTCTCGCAGAGCTCGCGCTCGACGATGCGGCTGCCTTCCTTGAGGTGTCCCTCGACGATCAGGTCGCGCAGCCGCTGCGTGACCGTCTCGTGCAGGGAACGCCAGCCGAGCGGGCCGCCGGCGTCGGGCCTTGTGGACCGGACGCTGTCCGCGAGGTCTGAGCCGGTTGTTGAGGTCATGGGTCACCTGAGCATCGAGGGGAGCCACAGCACCATACCCGGCAACAGTACGATCAATGCCAGCGTCGCGAACAGGGCAGGGTAGAACGGCACCATGGCCCGCAGCAGCTTCATCATCGGGACGCCGGTCATGCTGGACAGCAGGAACAGCGACAGGCCGAAGGGCGGGGTTATCGTACCGATCATCAGGTTGAAGATGATGATGATGCCGAGATGGATCGGATCGACACCGGCGGCGACCAGCGGCGGCGCGATGATCGGCACCAGCAGCAGCGTCGCGGTCGTGGAATCGATGAACATGCCGGCGATGAAGAATATGATGTTGACGATCAGGAGCAACAGGTACGGGTTGCCGGCAATGCCCGACGTCCAGGCGGAAAAGGCCTGCGGCACCTGCTCGACGGCGAGGATCCAGCCGAACATCGCCGCGGCCGCGACGATGATCAGGATCGCGGCGGTGCCGCGCACGGTGTTGACGGCGGCCTCGCGGATGAAGCGCCAGCTCATGTCGCGGTAGTAGAAGATCCCGACCGCCAGCACATAGATGACGCAGACCGCCGAGGCTTCGGTCGGTGTGAAGCTGCCCGACATCATGCCGCCGATCAGCACGACCGGGGCGAGCAGCGCCGGAAAGGCCGGCCAGAAGGCGGTCCACAGTTCGCGCGGGTGTGGCCAGCGGTCGGCGCGCGGCAAGTCGAACCGCATGGCGACAATGGCGGTCGCCCCCATCAGCATGGCGACGCAGAGGAGCGCGGGCACGATGCCTGCGACGAGCAGCTGCAGTGCCGAGACCGAGGTCACCGAGGCGTAGATGATGAGCGGGATCGAGGGCGGAAAGATCGGCCCAACGATCGCCGAGGCGCCGGTGACGGCGGCGGCGAAGGGAAGCTTGAAGCCGCGATCCTTCATCGCCTTGATCTCGATCCGCCCCAGCCCGCCGACATCGGCGAGTGCGGCGCCGGACACACCCGAGAAGATCAGGCTTGCGACGATATTGACCTGGGCAAGCCCGCCATAGAGCCGGCCGACCAGCACATCGGCGAAGCGGAACAGCTTCTCGGTGATCCCCGCCGCGTTCATCAGGTTGCCGACCAGGATGAACACCGGCACGGCGACCAGCGGAAAGGAATCGAGCGCGTAGAGCACGCGCTGGCCGACCACGGCGAGCGGGATCCCCTGCCACCAGATGTAGGTGACGGAGGGAATCAGGATCGCGAACACTACCGGAAAGCCCAGCAGGAACAGCATGAAGAAGGCGAGGATGACCACAAGGCCGAGATCCATGCGGGGTCAGCTCCGTTTCCAGGTCCGGACAAGGCGAGCGGCCAGCCGCCGCGGCTGCGGGGGCCGGAACATCAGCGCGGGCATCCTGCCGCTCAGGTGATCTGCCCCTCGCCGCCCACGGGGGGTGCGGCGCGGCGCAGGGCGAACCAGACGTAACCGATCGCGGCCAGCCCGAAGCCGGCCAGCATGGGCAGCGCAAACAGCCAGAACGGGATGTCGAGCGTCGGCGTGCGCGTGCCGGAATTGCGCAGGATCGACAGCAACCCCGACCAGGCGATGATGCCGAGCACGATGCCGCCCGCGAGCAGGGTGATGCGCTCGAGCAGATTGCGGACGCCCGCCGGCAGCAGCAGGGTGAACTCCGCGAGGCGGATCTGCTGGTTGGTCGAAATCAGGAGCGGCGCGGCCGCGAACACGAGAATGATCAGCGACCAGCGCGTCGCCTCCTCGAGCCCGATGATCGGAGCGGAGAAGACGTCGCGCAGGAACACCTGCGTCGCCGGCAGCAGCACGAGCGCGGCGAGCGCGGTCATCGCGATCGCGCTGAGCAGGCGTTCGACATATTGCCAGAGGGTGTCCATGTGTTGTGCCCTGCTGCCGTCTGTCGAGGCGGGCAACGGCCCGGCCTCTGCTCCCTGCCACGTCATGCCCGGGTCGAGCCCGTGCATCCTTTCCCCTGCCGCCGCGAGACGGCCGGTTACGACCGGTCCTGACCCAGGAGGGCGGTCGACTCTGCGTCACGCGTCGGCGGGCATGACGTCTGCCGGGTGGCGCTCGGGCCGACCGCGCCCCGGACTGCTACTCAATCGCCGCGATTTGCTCGAGATAGGCGCTCCAGGCGGGATAGTCGGCGCGAATCTGCTTGCCGACCGCCTCGCGAAACGCCTCGATGTCGAGTCCGTTGGACGCGTCGATGATCGTGACGCCGTTGTCCTTCAGAAACTGGATCTCGCCGGCCTCGGCGTCCCTCGCCCATTGGAGCGAGCGCTGCGCCATCTCGTCGAAGGCTTCCTGCATCAGGGCGCGGTCGGCCTCGGGAATCTTCTGCCAGGCCTCCTCGTTGACGAACACCGCCAGCACCGACTCCATGTGGCTGGTCATCATGACGTACTTGTTCGCCTCGTACATCTTGCGGGCGATGATGTTGTTGAGCGGATTCTCCTGACCCTCGACCAGGCCGGTCATCAGCGCCGGCATGATCTCGGAGATCTCGACCGGGGTCGGGATCGCGCCCATGCCCTTGATCATCGAGTTCCACAGCGGCACCGGCACGGCACGGAACTTCTTCCCTTCCATGTCCTTGGGCGAATAGACGGGATAGCGGGCGGTCAGCTGGCGAGCGCCGCGATAGAAGTTGCCGACGATCCGCACGCCACCCTTCTCGACAAGCTTCTTGTTGATCTCCCGCAACACCGGCGAGGTGGCCTCGGCGGTCGCTTTCATCGCGTGTTCGGGATTGCGATAGGCGAATGGTGCGTTGAACACCGCGACGTCCGGCTCGATCCGGTCGAGCGAGGAAAAGTCGTGATGGGCCATCTGGATCGAGCCGATGCGCACCCCGTCGATCATCTCGCTCAGGTTGCCGAGCTGGGAGCCCGGAAACACCTGGATGACGACGCGGCCGTCGGTCTTCTCCTTGACAAGTTCGGCGAGCTCGGCGGCGTAACGGGTCTGCGATTCACCCTCGGCGCCGACATGGGCATAGCGCAGGACGGTCTGCGCCGCGGCAAGATCGGGCACGGCAAGCGCGAATGCGGCCGCGGCGAATGCGGTCAGTCGAACGAAAGCAGTCATCGAATCGTCCTCCCAAGAGGTGTTCGTTTGGCCTGGAGGACTGGCGCCTCCTGAACCGAAGATTGCCCAATGGCAGGATTGAATGCAATATGCAATTCGAATAGACAGCGGACATCATCGGAGAGGCACCGCATGTCGGACAACGATTTACCCCGAATTGGCATCGCCATGGGCGATCCCGCAGGTATCAGCCCCGAGCTGCTGGCGAAGCTGATCGCCCGTGCCGATCTGATGGCGCAGGCGGCGGTGACGGTGGTGGGCGACCGGCGGGTTCTGGCGGCCGGCGCGGCGGTGGCGGGCCTGACCGTCGACATCGCTCCGGCCGAGGCCGGTCCGGCCGCACCGGGCAGACCGGTGCTGGTCGATCTTGAGCATCTCGACCCCGCCGATGTGCCGCCGGCAGAGGCGAGCGCGGCGGGCGGTACCTTCGCCATGCGCAATTTCCGCGAGGTGCTGATGCTGGCAAAGGCCGGGCGCATCGACGCGGTGATGTTCACCCCGTTCAACAAGCTGGCGCTCAAGCGGGCGGGCAATCCGTTCCCCGACGAGATCCGCTGGGCGGCCTCGGTGCTGGAGTGGACCGGGCCGTGCAGCGAGTACAACCGGCTTGATAATCTGTGGAACGCCCGTGTCACCTCGCACGAGCCCCTGAGGGAGGTGGCCGGTCTGCTCTCGGTCGAGCGAGTGGTCGCTGCCATCGAGGCGGCGTCCGCGACGGTCACGGCGGCCGGGCAGTCCGCGCCGCGGATCGCGGTGGCCGGCCTCAATCCGCATGCCGGCGAGGGCGGGCTGTTCGGCACGGAGGAGATCGATATCATCGCACCGGCCGTGGCAGAGGCACGGCGGCGCGGCTATGCTGTCGAGGGACCGTTCCCAGCGGACACGATCTGGCTCAAGGCACGGCGGGGCGACTACGACGTGGTGCTCAGCATGTATCACGATCAGGGACAGATCGCGCTCAAGCTGATGGGCTTCGAGCGCGGTGTCACCATCCTCGGGGGCTTCCCGATCCCGATCGCGACGCCGGCACACGGCACTGCCTATGACATTGCGGGGCGCGGCATTGCCGACCCGTCGGCGACGATAAGGGCGTTCGAGACGCTGGTCTCGCTCGGCCGCGCCCGCCGGGCGCGGGCAGCGGCGTGAGCGGGCGGCAGATGCCGGACGATTTCCCGATCGTCGACGCGCATCAGCATTTCTGGGATCTTGAGCGCAATTACCATCCCTGGCTTTGCGATCCCGAGCCGATCGCGTTCCGCTACGGTGACTATTCGGCGATCCGGCGCACCTACATGCCGTCCGACTACCGGGTGGACTCGGCCGGCCACCGGATCGTCAAGACCGTCCATGTCGAGGCGGAATGGGACCGCAGCACTCCGGTCGCGGAGACCCGCTGGCTGGAGTCGGTCGCTGCCGAACACGGCCTGCCCAGCGCCATTGTCGGCCATGCCGAGCCCGACCGCGACGACATCGAGGAGGTTCTGGCTGGGCACGCCGCCTCGCCGCTGGTGCGCGGCATCCGCCACAAGCCGGCAGCTGCCGCGCGGCCGGACGAGGCGCGGCGCGGCGCCAAGGGGTCGATGGACGATCCCAAATGGCGGGCCGGCTATGCGCTGCTCGAGCGGTTCGGCCTGTCCTACGATCTGCAGACACCGTGGTGGCATCTTCCTGCAGCGGCCGATCTCGCCGCCGACTTCCCCGCCACGCAAATCATCATCAATCACACCGGACTTCCCGCCGACCGCAGCCCGGAGGGGCTCGCCGGCTGGCGACGCGCGCTGCAGGAGGTCGCGGCACGCCCCAACGTGGCCCTGAAAATCTCCGGTCTCGGGCGGCCGGGTCTGCCCTGGACGGTGGAGGCGAATGGCCCCATCATTCGCGACGCGATCGCGATCTTCGGCGTGGACCGTTGCATGTTCGCCAGCAACTATCCCGTCGACAGGCTGGCAGGCCCGTTCGCGACGATCTTCGCCGGATTTCGGGCGGCTGTCGCCGATCTCGGCGAGGCGGAGCAGCGCCTGCTGTTCCACGACAACGCCATCCGGTTCTACCGGCTCTGACACGCCCCCGCGCCATGGCCATTGGCAGACTCCCTGCCGCAACGGCATTCGGCATGTCGGTTCGCGCGGTGGCTCGCGCCGATGCTGGGATCAGCCCCGGTAGCCGGGTGGGCACTCGACGATGATCCGGTTCCCGTAAGCGTCCCGTGCGTAACAGTAGCCCGGCCGGCTGGCGACCGCCCCGATGATCGCGCCGGCCGCGCCGCCGACCGCCGCGCCCACCGCTACCCCCGTCGCCGTTCCGCTGGCGATGCCACCGACTACTGCGCCGGCACCGGCGCCGACAGCGGCGCCGGTCAGCGCCCCGGACTGCGGTGTGTGGTTGCAGCCGGCGAGGGTCAGCAGCGCGATGCCGGCGATGGCTGTCTTGTACATGACGAGGGGCTCCGAGGTTTGGGGTCGGTTCGGGTATCCGGGGAACCAACACGGTCGGGCGCGTATCGTTCCAAGGCGGCGCATGGCCGCAGGCGAGCGGGCGTGGATCGCGGCGGGATGGAGACCGATGCAGGACGTCAGTTCGGTCTGAGGCCTACCACGAGCACCATGATCGCCAGCGCGAACAGCGCGATCTTCCAGGCGTCGGAGCGCCGTCTGAGCCCCGGCAGGCCGAAGGGCTTGATGATCTGGGCAAGCATCGCAAGCGCGAGGATGACGGCGATGGTCTTGCCCACGTCCCGATGATCCCTGATTGCAGCTGCCGTTCCGTCCGATCCGGCCCGCGTCGACCAGTCGCGCCGATCAGGCGGCGATCCAGCGTTTCGCCTCCGCACGCTCGGCGAGCGGGAACAGCTTCACCTCGCACGGCAGCATCGGCGCGAACATCCTCACCGCTCCGGCATAAAGCGGATCGTCGGCAACGACTGCGACCTTCTCGAAATCCTTGATGTGCTTGAGGCCGAAGAAGGTATCGTCCCACAGGGCGCTGGCGTCGTAGCCTTGGAACGCTTCGCCCAGCACATAGAGGAACCGGATCCGGCCATGCTCGGCGATCGCAGCTTCCAGCGCGGGAATGAGGCGTTCCTTGTAGTCGGCATTGGTGACCCGGCCGCTCGCCTCGAAGGCGACGACCCCTTCCGGAAGCCCCCAGACGGGCGTGAGCATGTCATCCCTCCCGTATCGCCCGGCCGCATCGCTCCGGCCGATCTGAAGCTTGGCGCGATCGGCGAGGGCTTGGCAAGCCGCACCGGACACGGCCGCCTCGCCGCGACCCGTCAGCGGATGATGACGATCCGCGTGTTGCCGGGGCCATGGCGCTGGACCAGGCTGAACAGCGCAGCGGCATTGGCCGGATGCAGGCGGATGCAGCCATGGCTGGCGGGCCGCCCGAGGCTGTTCACGTAGGTCGTGCCGTGGATCGCATAGCCGCCGTGAAAGAAGATCGAGTGGGGCATCGGCGCATTGTCGTATTTTCGCGAGTAGTATGTCCGGTGCATCCGTGTCGGGCGGAAGCTGCCGACCGGTGTCCGGTATCCCTTGCGGGCGGTGGAGACCGCCCAGCTGTACTTTGGAGCGCCATCGACATAGACCTGCATGGTCTGCGTCGACAGCGAGATTCTGGCGACGACGCCCGCGCGGGCTACGGCTGGCAGGACGGCGATGATCACGGCGAGGACGACGACGGAAACGAATCGGCGCATGGCACACCTTGAGTCTGCCGGCGCGCGCCGCTCGGTCGGCTTTCCTCCCCGTGCGCACCATTGTCGGCACAGCTTGCCGTGCTGTAAAGACGGGCCAGTCCACGACCTATCCAGGGATTGGCCCCGGCATGGGCGCTGACCATCACCACGGCCAGCATGACCATGGTTCCGGCAGCAGTCGGCGTCGGCTCGGGATCGCCGCGCTGCTGACTGCGGGATTCATGGTGGCCGAGGCGATCGGTGGCATCGTCACCGGCTCGCTGGCGCTGCTCGCCGACGCCGCCCACATGATGACCGATACCGTCTCGCTCGGCTTCGCCTGGTGGGCGTTCCGCATCGCCGCCAATCCGCCGACCGCCGAGCGTACGTTCGGCAATCGCCGGTTTCCGGTCCTGATTGCCTTCGCCAATGCGATCGCGATCATGATGCTCGCCGCCTTCATCCTGCTCGAGGCGGCGCAGCGCTTCGCCGAACCGGTCGAGATCCTGGCCGGGCCGATGCTTGTCGTCGCGGTGACGGGGCTTCTGGTCAACATCGCGGCGTTCCTCGTCCTGGCAACCGGCGAGCGCGGCAATCTGAACGTGCGCGGCGCGCTTCTGCATGTCGCAGGCGACCTGCTCGGGTCGCTTGCGGCGATCTTGGCCGCAATCGTCATCCTTGCGAGCGGCTGGACGCCGATCGACCCGTTGCTGTCGGTACTCGTCGCGCTGCTGATCATCGCTGCCGCGGTCCGTCTTGCGCGGGATTCGGGGCACATCCTGCTGGAGGGCGCGCCGCGCGGCCTCGCGCCGCAGAAGATCCGGGCGGTGATCGGAGAGGACATCGCCGGTCTGAGGGCCGTCCGCCACATCCATGTCTGGGCGCTCGATCAGGATCGCCCGCTGGTGACGCTCGATGCGGAGATCGAGCCGGGGGCCGATGCACTGGGCGCGGTTGCGGAGATCAAGCGCCGGCTGGAAGCCGATCTCGACATTCATCATACGACGGTCGAGATCGTCGCGCCCGATGCGGCGCCGGCCGCCGTCGCGGCTTGCGGGCGGCAAGGACGGCCACAGGGTCAACAGGCTGCCAACCCGACCCGGCGAGCATGAGCGCAACGGGCCGCCGCGGCAGCCGGCACGACGAGGCGAGGAGACCGATGCCCCCGAGCGCATGCACAGCCGCAGGGCCGGCCGGGCGTCGCCAGGCGTCCCGGTATCGCCGGCCCGGCCGGCCTCTGGCGGGCATCCTGGGCGCGGTGCTGATCGCGTCGGCTGGACTGTGCGGCGCGCCCGCGCCCGCCGCGGCGCAGACGCCCGCCCGCGATCTGTTCGGCAAGGCGACGACGCCTGCGCCGCTTGCGGCGCGGGCGATCGGCTCCTACGCGAAGGGATGTCTCGCCGGGGCGGTGCCACTCGCGGTGGACGGGCCGACGTGGCAGGTCATGCGTCTGTCGCGCAACCGCAACTGGGGCCACCCCGACCTCATCCGGCTGCTCGAGCGGCTGTCGGCCGACGCCCGGGCGGACGGGTGGAACGGCCTCCTCGTCGGCGATCTGGCCCAACCGCGCGGCGGGCCGATGACCTCGGGTCATTCCAGCCATCAGATCGGGCTCGACGCCGACATCTGGCTGACGCCGATGCCGGACCGGAGGCTGAGCCGCACCGAGCGCGAGGAGATGCCGGCCATCTCGATGCTGAAGCCGGGCTCCCGCCATGTCGACCCGGCCGTGTTCACGCCGGCCCATGCCGGCGTCATCCGGCGGGCGGCAAAGTACCCCGAGACGGCGCGGATCTTCGTCCATCCCGGCATCAAGAAGGCCCTCTGCGAGACCGCCGGCAGCGACCGGGCCTGGCTGCGCAAGGTGCGTCCCTGGTGGGGGCATCACTACCATTTCCACATTCGCATCGCCTGTCCGGCGGGCAGCGTCGGCTGTTCGGACCAGGATCCGCCGCCGGCCGGAGACGGTTGCGGCAGCGAACTGGACTGGTGGCTGTCGGACGAGCCGTGGGTGCCGAGGCCCGGCGCGCCGCCGCCGGCGCCGGCCAGGCCACTGACGATGGCCGACCTGCCCGGCGAATGCCGGGTGGTGCTGGAGGCGGGCGCGATGCCGGCCGCTGCGGGCGCGGTTCCCCTGCCGCGGCCGCGGCCATGACGGTGTCGCGGCCGTGCCGGCGCCGGCCGGCGGTCAGCCAGCTGCGACGCCGGTGCCGACCGGGCAGGCGACGCCGGTGCCGCCCAGCCCGCAATAGCCGGCCGGGTTCTTGGCCAGATATTGCTGGTGGTAGTCCTCGGCGAAATAGAACGGTCCGGCCTCCAGGATCTCGGTCGTGATCGGCGGATAGCCGTAGCGTGCGAGGACAGCGCCATAGGCTTCCCGCGAGGCTTCGGCGGCGGCCTTCTGGTCGGCATCGTGAACGTAGATGCCGGAGCGGTACTGGGTGCCGACGTCGTTGCCCTGGCGCATGCCCTGGGTCGGGTCGTGGCTTTCCCAGAAGACCTTCAACAGACTTTCGTAGGCGATGGCCGCGGGATCGTAGACGACGCGCACGACCTCGTTGTGACCGGTCATGCCGCTGCAAACCTCCCGGTAGGTCGGGTTCGGTGTCGTGCCCGCCGCATAGCCGACCGCCGTCACCCATATGCCGGGCAGCTTCCAGAACGCTTTCTCGGCGCCCCAGAAGCAGCCGAGGCCGAAATCGGCGAGGCGCATGCCCGGCGGATACGGACCCTTGAGCGGCCGGCCGCTGACGAAGTGGGTCTCAGCGGTCGGGATCGGTTCAGGCCGGCCCGGCAGCGTCTCGGCCGGATCGGGCATGGCGGCGGGTTTGCGGAACAGGAACATCGCACCCTCCATCGCGAGCCTATCGGAGCATAACACTTCGCGGAGACATGGAAACGGGTTCTCCGTCAGGAACTGCGGGTCGACACCGCGCTCGAGCGGATCACCGGGTCCGCTCCGCGAAGCGATTGACCGCTCTGGCATATGGGGCACCATCGCGACGGGCGCCAGCGCGCAAGGGTGCCCTCGCTCGCGGCGCCATCCCCGTCACAGGTCAGCCGAAATCCAGCTCCGAAAGCCGGGGCGCTTCCTTCCTGCGGCCGGCGAGCATCAGCAGCACGCCGAGGATGCCGATTACCGAGAAGGTCGGGGCGAGCAGGATCGACAGGATCACCGGATCCCAGAGCCCGGGATGGACATGCCGCTCGATCGCTGCCTGGACGATGTTGAGGCTGGCCGGATCGAGATCATACCAGAGCTGGCCGAGCGGGGTGGTGACGATGCTCCCGGCCGCGATCGACTTCGCCCCGTCGACGACCAGCGCGACCAGCGCCCCGGCCATCAGCCACAGGCCAATCGTTCGGGCGAGGAAGCGAAGCATGTCCGGTGGTCCGCCGATCGACGCGATTGCCTTTCATATCCCGGCCCGCCGCCACGGCCAAGCCGCAACCCGGCCTGGTTGCGCTCGCTGCCCTTGCATCGCGGGACCGGCCCGGTGTATCCGGACCACTGCGATTGCGGAGGGGTGGCCGAGTGGTTGAAGGCGCACGCCTGGAACGCGTGTATACGGGAAACCGTATCGAGGGTTCGAATCCCTCTCCCTCCGCCAACTCACCTGCGTGAACCGAAGCCATCGCCGCCAGCGCGGCCGTTTTTCTTGCGAGTTCAAATGGCTTTGCCGAATTCGGGTTTACCGCGGAGACCGGGCAGCCGTGCCGTTGGCTCCATTTTGCCGTCTCTGTCTCTTTCCGACTTAACTGCCGCCGTTTCAGTTAAGCTTTACGAAAGCCGGCCATTTCAATCGCTTGCGGAAGCGGCGTGGCTTTACCGTTGTGCTCGGTTCTCTCGGCTGCACAAAGTTGCAAACCGAAATCAATTGTGTGTTCGCCGCGTAGATGTTCGCATGGTCGCGGATGATCTGTTAGGCGAACGCAGCATTGCCGGATTTGCTGTGACCCCGGCTTGTCATCCAGCTGACGCCAGAGTCGTTGGCTGAGATTGGCGCAGCTGCGCCGGTTGAGCAACGGGCGATCGGCGGAGCTGGTCAGGGTTGCGCAGCCGATCGTCCGTTGCGGTGAGTTTGGCGGCGTAGGCCGCTGGCGTGAGATAGCCGAGCGCCGAGTGCGGCCGACGCTGGT